>Ga0207655_1000139_pt1 | contig 139835 bp, 188 predicted proteins | sample KBSM44metaG_FD_184398 | JGI IMG/M metagenome (GOLD analysis project Ga0207655, IMG submission 184398) | Miscanthus rhizosphere microbial communities from Kellogg Biological Station, Michigan, USA - KBS M4-4 metaG (SPAdes) (version 2) | ecosystem: Host-associated > Plants > Roots > Rhizosphere...
CTAAACTATTTTTATAGAGTTTTTTGGAAGGTGTGAACAAATATGGAAGTAAATCCTCATATTCAGTGGCATGAGTTACGGAATAAAGATGTGATAGTGCGCCAAATCGAGGAAGAGTGGTTTCGCACATACTATGAGTTATATAAAGACGGGACGAATATTGAAACGGTTAATATTCCTCCAACGTTTGATGAGATAAAAGAAATAGCGGGTTATGAAAAAGAGTTATGGTTAAGTCGTTATTCCTTCCGTTTGTATCAAAAACACTGGGAGTCTCTCTTTGCGAAAAAGAAAGTGAAGGTTCAAAAGAAGCTCCTTGGATACGGAATGATTGAGGCAGCAGTAGAGAAGGAAGATATTCGAACGTATAAAGAAGCATTAAAGCCTTTACTAGTCGATGCTCTAAAAGAAGACTATCAGGCATGGAGAGCATCTGTTTCAGAAGAAGACGTATGGAATCGATACATGGATGTCTATTGGCTAAGAGACAAAAAGGCGCAAGTGGTTCGTGAATTAGTCGAACAAGCAGAAGATATTCTATATACACAAAATAAGTGGATAGAGATAGCTCGTAAGGCATGGTTACAGTCTGTTTATTATTCATTTTTAACGAGTAAACGCTATGAAGAGTACGAAGAAGAAGAGTTTGGAAATGAAACGAAGTACCGTGTACGAGAAACAGAAGAACCGTTTACATTTGAGAACACCAAAGAGATGCTCGTTTTTGCTCATACGCCAACTGGGAATCGCATGTACCCTCGTTACTTCTCACAAGCGTTAGAGGCTGATGTTGTCACCGCTATTGAAACGTTTATTGAAGAGAACATGACGAAGTGGTGCAAAGAAAAGTTATTTAAAGCAACAAATGAAGCGGTCTATGAAGCAATGAATAAGTTGAAAACCTCTATCTTGACGGTTATCCAAGCATTTTATGAGCCTTGGTTCGAACGAGTATGGGCGCATAAGAAATGTGAAGATGTATTATTTGAAGCGGATAGAGAACTTGAAAATGTTCCTGGTGAACTTCGTCAGAAAATGATTCAACTCATGATGGAAAAAGAGCAGAATGATATTTGGCGTAAAGAATTATTTTACTCTCAGTTTGAGCACTTGTTTCAACCTCGAAAAGCTCAACGTGATGTCCAGTTTTATGTGGGTCCCACAAACTCTGGTAAGACTTATCAAGCCTTAAAGCATTTAAAACAAGCAAAAACAGGCGCTTATCTAGGGCCGCTTCGGTTACTTGCCTATGAAGTACGAGATGAACTGATGATGGATGGTGTAGCGTGTTCGCTTCGTACAGGAGAAGATGAGCAATTGGTTCCTTTTGAAACACATATGGCAGGAACGGTTGAAATGCTTGATACAAAAGCGAGATACGATGTCGTAGCCATTGATGAGTGTCAGCTAATGGAAGACAGTGAACGTGGATTTGCGTGGATTAAAGCGATGCTAGAAAGTAATGCAAGAGAACTTCATTTAATCTCAAGTCCTCATGCGAAAGATATCTTACTACAATTGTTAGAAGGTGAAAACGTGACGGTTCATGAATTTGAACGTCAGACTCCACTTGAAGTCATTGAAGAACCATTCCATCGTGAAAAAATTGAAAAAGAAATTGAAGAAGGCGATGCGTTAATCGTGTTCTCCAAAAAGAAAGTACTTGAACTTGCTTCCATGTTAGAGGGGAAAGGAATAAATGCATCGGTGATTTATGGCTCCATGCCTGCTGAAACACGCTTAAAACAAGTGGAACAGTTTGTGTCAGGCGAAACGAAAGTCATTGTGAGTACAGATGCTATTGGTATGGGTTTAAACCTCCCTATTCGACGCGTCATTCTGTTAGAGGATGAAAAGTTTGATGGAGTTGAAAAACGTCCCCTAACGAGCCAAGAGATTAAGCAAATTGCAGGACGTGCGGGACGAGCAGGTAAATTTCCTAAAGGCTATGTATGGTTTGCTACACGTAAAAAGAAAAACATGAAGAAGTTGTTTGCTTCTGACGAACCTATTCAACGAATTGTTGTGTCCCCTTTAAAAGCACAATGGAAGCAGTTTGAGAAGAAAAGCCAAGATGTTGAACGTTTCTTCTCTCTATGGCGTAACTTCGAGCTTGATGACCCTCGTATTGAAAAGAAATCGCTTGAAGTGGAAGAAAAACGCTATAAACAGATTAAGCGTCTAAAGGGGTACCGTGAATTTGTTAAAGAAAACGGAATTAGCGAACTCGTTTCTTATCTATCTATGCCTTTTCACAGTGAGAAAGAAGTACTAAATGACCATTACTTAATGTGGATGGAAGAAGTGTTTTCTCATAGGGAGCTTACGGAACCGAACCTGCAGCGTCTTAATTCAAACGATGTACATGTTTTAGAAGACTTATATGCCATCATTGGCTTGTACCTTTTATTTAAACGTCAGCATGCTTTCTATGACCATGAGTACTGGGAAGAAACAAAACAAGATATTGCGGAAAAGATTAATGATTTACTGAAGTACGATAAAAAGAAATACTCTAAGAAATGTAAGTCATGTCAAAAACAACTTCGTTGGGATGACCCATATAATCTATGTCAAAAATGTTATCATCGTCGCCAGCACTGATGAATGAAGAAAGGAAGAATACTAGTATGAGTGATTCAGAAAAGAAAGGCTTGCTTAATAAAAATAAGTTAACGGAACATCTTAGTAAAGAATGGGATGAAGAAACAAATGAAGAAACCAAAGAAGTTCTGTATGAATTGCTTTGTCTCATTAACGAAGGCGTATTTGACAAGTGAGTAGAATGAACAGGGTGCTACACATTTAGAATGAATAGCCTTTTAAAGAAAAAAGCGATGGAGATGTTAGATGCCTCCAACGCTTTTTTGTGTTTGTAAACATTCTTATTATTTTTCGTCATTATGATTCTGTTTTTTTATATCCTTGTCCTGGTTTTCATTAAATCAATTTGCTCAAAAACCAAAAAAAGATATCTATTATAAAGTTTTCTTCCTCTTCGAAAGTGTAAATAAAGGAAATCATTAAAAAGATGTGATAAACTGTAAAAAACAGAAAAGCGAGGATAATTATGAAAATAGATGTATTGCAACATGCACTAGAAGATACCAAGCTGTACATCACTAGCTTAAACATGACGAAATCATTTCATCGTGTAATTCAGCAGTACGAAGCATACTGCGAAAAAGGATTATTCATGAGGTTTGGAATTTATCAAAACTACTATTCTCACTATACACGACGACTAGTTGGAACTCCAAGGGTACCTCCTATTCCTGATATACGTGAACGATGGGAACAAATGGAGAAAAAGAGAGATAGTTATCATGAAAGCATTGAAGAGATTGTTCGTAAAAAACGACAATGGGAAAAGGTCGAGAAGAAACAACGAGAATATGCATATGCGCTCGAACACGAGCTTCCTCGTCCTTCCGTGTCTAAGGATGAATCAATGGCATTTGAAAAACGTGGTGACAGGGTAGTTGAATTTTACAACGACCGAAACCCTTCGGCTCTCCTTGTTGAATTAATTGAATTAGAACAAGAAGAACTTAAATGGCAAGAAGAAATGTTCAATAGCTACCTAAAACTACTGTCAAAAAGCAGAGCATCTATTCGCTGTGCTCAAACTGCATTAGAAAATAGAGAACGTTTCTATGTGCATGATGTTTTTCGATTTTTTATTCATCGTCTTCAACATTACTTGCAAGATATGTTTAAAGATGGACTTGTGTATATAAAACCTAATAAGGAAAAAGTATGGGAATATTACACTGAACAAGAATTGAAATACGATGACGATGAACGTGATGATGATGAACGATTAACTCGTTTTGAAAATAAGATGTGTTTCTTTGTAGAAGCTTACATTCATGAATGTAGTGTATATGTAAAAACAAAAGAAAATGAGTATTGTATTGGAAAAAAATCTATTCAAGCTTCTGTCCCGCCTTGGAAACAACGCACAGAACGGTTTGAAGATGAATTAGATGAGGCACAAATAAACTATGAGGAGTTTCAGCGTCAACATGTAGACTTTATGCTAGTGGCGAAAGCAATTACCTCTATAGATGAGCAGTTTAAAGAACCAAGCTTCTCTCGTAACCTGTTGGTTCATTACTTGAAAAATGTTTTTGCGACAGAGGTTCTTGAGACACATGACAAATTGGTCGCTAAGATTAAGGATGTCCGAAGAAGAAAAGACGAGTTTGAGCCTGTCCGTTCAAAAGTACGTTCGTTTGAAGAAGAGTTTCCTTACATTACAATTGCAACAGAAAAGAAGCAAAACATGGCATACAAGATAGCTCTAAGAGAAGATAAATATGATGATGTAATGGTTTCGTTATCTACAGATACGCATTTTTGGAGGTTGTCCCCTCCTACTACCCCTACTATGGAAGGATGAATTAAACATGGAGAAGGTTTATAGTATTTGGAAGTTTACACTAGAAAATGAAACGGCACAGAAAATTAAAATGCCAAAGGGTGCCAAAATTTTATCGGTCGAAATTCAACGTAACGAAATAGTTGTGTATGCAATGGTCAATACGAGCATTGCAGAAAAGGAACAGCGTAAATTCAAAATCATTGGGACAGGAGACTCTATGGATGCTTCTATAAACAATTATACCTTCTTAGGAAGTGTCCTAGTGCAGAATGGAGACTACGTTTTTCATGTCTTTTACCAGTAAATGAAGATGAGCGTATATTTGGAAAGCAACAAGAAAAAGGAGGACGAAGAAAATGATGTTACCTATGATGATGACAAAGGAAACAGAAAAACATATGGAACTTATTGAGCAACTTTTCATCAAAAATGGAGAGTACAAGTTTGATAAACAGGAAGATAAAGATGCATTTAAACAAACCGTGCTGAGAAAAGCAGAGCAAGCTTATCGAGAAGAAGGTTATCATCACAAATATGAAGAGTTTGAAGATTTTTTACACACCCACCATGTAGATGCTATTGCTTATTGGACGAGTTGTGACGAGTATTGCTAAAAAGGAAACAGGAATAGAAATAAGCCTCACATGAAACACATGTGGGGCTTGTTTTGCATATATACGTACATCATTTCCAATCTTTCTTCTTAATCCACGCTATTGCTTCTTCGCTTTCAATGAGCCACTCTTTTTTTACCTTTGAAGCCTGCAGGTTACCTTCTTTGATTTGCTTGGTGATTCCTGAAATCGTCATATTCGATAAAAACGAAAGGTCTGTCGCGTTAATAGGTTGTCCTGTGTCCACCTTTAGGGCTGTTTTAGCAAAACGATAGAATTGCCCAGTGTGGGCACCCATCTCTCCTGTCCATCGTTCTGACACGGCTCCTTCTTCTATCGTCTCTGTATAATCCACAAAAGGATTAAACCATACAAGGTGATAGATTTGTTCTAATATATCCTCTGTGTTAGCGGGACGTTTTTTCTTACCAATTAACCACATATAAATCGTGTATAAATCCGCAGCAAATGGGAAAGGGAAATCCTTTCCGTATTTTTCTATAGGCGTTGATTGGAATTCGTGATGGTGAGGAACAACATTATAATTGAACAGTTGAAATTTATGATACAACTTTTGAAAGGCATTTTCGTAATCACTTAACATATCATCAAACCATTGTTCATTTAAAATCTTAACATATTTCATAATCTCACTCTCATCTCTTGTTTAGTTTAGTTAAGTATATTATACTTAACTAAACTTTATTCGTAAAGTGCTGATATTTCTTAACCTCCATACCAAAGAATGTTATTTAATAAAAAGCCGAAAAAGATTTAAATTTGTGAAATTCTCACAAACTTGTAGTAAAATAAGGAAGAAAAAACAACTAGATATTGAGATGAGGTTGCAAGATGGAACAAGGAATATGTGATAAATGCAGAAAACACACCATCATTTTTCAAGAACGATTTTGGTTCTTCTGTGATAGGTGTTTAAAAGAAATGACAACAATGAGAAAAGAACAACAAAGAGAACGAGGTAATAAAATATGAACAAAAACGTTATTGAACTTACATTAAAACATGGATTTATTCCTTGGTATGAAAAAATGACAAGTGATGTGTTTCGGGATATGGTGATTGACAGGCTTGTGCAGGAAGTGGGGTACTCCTTTGAAGAAGCTCAAGAAAAGTTTGAGGAATTCCAAAGCGTATCCATTACAGATGAGCGCTGTTGCTACGGAAGTGGTATGTACTCCTTTCGCTATTATGTAATGAATGAATTAAAAACATTAAGCGCTTCGTAAAACATAAAAAATACTAAAACAACATAAAAAGGATGATAAAAATGAGTAAAAGCTATATTGTATTCGATTTAGAAGCAACTTGTGAGGAAAATGACCGTCAATTCCCGAATGAAATTATTGAAATTGGAGCTGTAAAAGTAAAAGAAACAGCAGAAGGAAAGATGGAAGTCATAGATGAATTTATGACATTTGCTCGCCCTCAAATTCGTAGAGAATTAACGAAATTCTGCAAAGACTTAACAAGCATTACTCAGGAACAAGTAGATACAGCTCCATCTTTCGAAGAAGCGGTTGAAACATTTAAAGAATGGATTGAAATAGAAGAAGACTATTTGCTTTGTTCATGGGGACATTACGACCGAACGCAATTTAAAAAAGATTTACGTAAAATTCGTGCAAACGATAAGTGGGTTGAACGACATATTAGCTTAAAGCATCAGTATGCCGATATAACAGGGAAATTAATTGGCGTCAAAGGAGCTTTACGAAAAGAAGGATTGAAATTTGAAGGAACTCATCATCGTGGTATTGATGATGCGCGAAACATTGCAAAAATCTTCATCAAATACTTTGATAAGTGGACGATGGAACCTCAGCATACACGTTAAGTAAAGGGGTGTATCGAATGAAAAAAGAAGACAAAGAAGCTGTAGAACATCTCCTTGAAATGCGAAAAGATAGTAATCACTGGCTTTCAGGAGAAGAATTAGCGAAAGAAGCTAAGAAAAGTTTTAAAGAAAATAAAGAAAAATTCCGAGAATTTTTAGACGAAAAAACGCATTGAAATATTCAATGCGTTTCTTTTTTTATATTTAAAAATAAAGACTAAAAAACGATATAAAGTATGACTAAACATAGAAAATAACCGAAAAAAATAATAAATGGAGCAAAGGTTAGTATGATGTTTTTTATGACTTTTTCCTCGTTTTCGGAAAAAGGAGATGAAAACAAATATACAATTAAAATATTGATAAGGAACAGCATTAAGCAAATTAGAAAAGCAAACATACCGATTGCAATTTCAAGGTCAAATTCAAAGTCAAAGAAACCATATTTGAATATAAAGAAGGTGAGAATGAAAAGTATTATTCCGCTACCTATTACGTAGGAGTTAGGAATTCGTTTAATAAATGGGTAAGAAAAAATTGTAATTGCTTGTAAAAGAATATAACCCACTACTGCCCAACCAATGTATACAAAAAATTCATACCCGCCATTCGCAAACATAGCTAAATAAATAATAAATGGATAAACCAAACTCGGTAAAATACAAGATAAACCTATGTAAGATGTTAAAGGTAACCATTTTTTCATTAAAGCATCTCCTCGGTACGTAACTATTTTAATAGTATAATGCACAATAACTGAGAGACCTAGATTCGTATGTTTTTTTTCTGCATAGGGTAAAGAATTGGTTTAGAGTAGATTTTTTCATGTGATACAATAACAATAATAAAAAGTAGCAAGGGGCGATGATGTGGAAGAGATGAACCTAAAAGGGATAGAAAAATACGAGGATTTAAAAGAGAAAGTTGAGCACGCTTTAGAAAACGGATATCAATTAAAAAATAAGACAACAGATGAATACGTTATCGAAATATCTCCTGTTATTCTAAGGGAAGCTGTAAAATATAAAAACATGACGGTGGGTTCATTTCATTATGCTGATGAAAAGGTTAGTCTTGTATACGAAAATTTTGAGCATACGAAGAGATACGGAGAAATGAATATTCCAACTTGTTATCGGTTTTTAGAATTTATTAAAAGTAAATAAGCCTAAAACAAAAAAAGAACGCTTGTTTTAACTATAAACAAGCGTTCTTTTCTCTTTAATTTTCTTTTGTAGGAGAGCTGTCTGTTTTGTCTTCTGACCATACCCAGTAGCCACTACCAATATCGTAAACTTCAATTTCTTCCTTATTGTAAGTAATGCGTTCAACAGTTACAGTCGTTAATATGCCATCTTCATAGCCCTCGTCTAAAATGAACGCTTTTTGCTCTTCATTAAATGTACACTTTACATTAATTGTTTTTAAATCCTTGGCTAACTGCAGAGCTGTTTCTTTTGTAAAGTAAGGGCATTCCCAACCGCTCCATTTCGTTCCATCGGTAAAACCAGGATAGCTGTTGTCAATGCAGTCCATTTGAAAGTGTGTTGCTCTGTATTTTTCCATATTTGTTCTCTCCCTTTTCGATTTTCTACTTGTAGTATAAACCAAGTTAGGAAAATAGGGGGAAAGTGAGGTCGCTTCCTCTAAGTTCATATGCTTATAAGCACTGATGTTGACTGCCAATTGATAACCCTTTATTAATTGGTATTATCTACTCGTCAAAAATAGATAGTTAAAGCTCTGTATCATCTTCGTCAGGTCTGTATTCTAGAATGTCTCCAGGCTGGCATTCTAAAGCTTTGCAAATTGCGTCTAAAGTTGATAAACGAATAGCTTTTGCCTTTGCATTTTTCAAGATTGAAAGGTTAGCCATAGTAATTCCAACCTTCTCCGACAGTTCTGTAACGCTCATTTTTCTTTTCGCTAACATTACGTCAATATTAATTACAATTGCCACTATTTCCACCTCAGACTTATTTCTAAAATTAAGCGGTCGTGTCGATTAAACAGTCAATTCATTTTCTTCTTTTATATTAATGGCTTCTTTTAAAAGCTTCTGTAGAACAGCAGCAAATACTGCAATAACCATTGAAGCGAAAATAAAAACCATTCCAATTATAACAAGACCAGGAGCATCATCTTTGTCTGCTACCATAAAAACGAATGGCATCATTGCTACATACAAAACACTAATTGTGATAGCGCAATATTTTATATACTTTAACAAATTTACAGCAATGTTAGAAAACGCTTTGTTCTTATCAATATAGATTAGAAGTCGATATGACTGAGACAGCGCAATAAAATACGGTATTACTGATATGTACATTATAACAATAGCAGGATATAGGATATAAGCATAGTCTGGGTTTGCTGGATTATTAGATAATTGAAATAAAACATAAATACATAAAGCAAGGACAGGAACTCCCATAAGAAAAACAGCTATCTTTAAAAAGAGTGTTGAACCTCGTTTCATAAAAAGCACCTCATTTCTTCAATTCGAAATAAAATATAGCATAATATTTATTGTTTTACAATAAATTATTATTGTTTTTTATTATATTTATGTTACTAAAGAAATATCCTTCTTAATTTCACATGATAAATCACTGCTTTATATTTTGGTATGCTCAATATGATGCAAAACGATTTATTTCCCATGCCTAATTAATTAAATTACTGATTTGTTTAGCTTGAAGTGATAGAAGTAATAAATAAAAAAGAAAGGGATTAACCCTCTCTTTCTTCTAACTTATGAATTAATTTCTGGAATGCTGTGTGTATAGCTGTGTCGGTTGGAATGTCATTAGTTAACTTTTGTTCGACTATTGCTGCATCAATGATTTTTTCAATAGAAAAATCCTTCATATTTGTTCACCTCCTGCTTTTCATAAATGTATGATATTGCTTTTTAAAAGAAAAATTAAATGAAAATCAAAGAAAAGTTGTAAAAAGATAAATTACTTTCATATTTCGGCATAACAAGTCAAAAAATAAAATAAAATGAAATGAAAACAAGAAAGTTATGTAGTAAAGGAGATAGGAAAATGGGATTTAAAATCATTCGGGACTTTATAAAAGACAATGGAGAACAAGGGGCAACTGGAACTGTTTCGCTCAAACCCGCTCATATCTTTCAAGCATTTTTAGGTGTAGATATGGACGATGACCGCTATGAATATAACGGAGGAAAAACAAAAGTTCGCTTAATGGATGACGAAGGAAGAGTTCATCATCACGCATTCGTGGACGATACTGACATGTCTTGTGAAATGCTACTAAGATGGGGCGCGAATTATTCAGGCTCGACAAATGTGGATATGCATTTAAACGATTACCGAAATCGATTTGGCGTTCCTAAGTACGAAAAGCTAATTAGTAAATGCGGTAATTGGTATCAATTAATGGGGTAGTAATAAAAAAACAAGTGATTTCGCACTCTTTTTGAGTGCAAATTTACTAATTAAATAGCAAATAAAATGGTGTCAGTAAAAACTGACACCATTTTATTTCTTATCGGTCATTGAAAAAAGTGTGATTCCTTAATCTTTTACATCTTTAAACAGCTTTTTTATCGCATAGATTTCAACAAGGAACAAACCGAATGAGCTACCAAATGCAACTGAAAAGGCTGTTAGGGAATTCAAATTATGCTTTAAAAAGGCATTTACTATTAAATTGCTGATGAACAAGAATGTAAAGTTAAATAAAAATCTGTAAAATGGTTTCAAGATTTCACCTCCTAAATGATTGAAAGACTTTTTACCTTGTATCTCTTATACAAAGAATTATTTAAACGAACACAGTTCCTTTCCTCTCTTCTCGGCAACTAGTAATTCCTTTTATGCACATAATTTCTTCTTTCGTCTTGTCTGTTTTAATAAAGACAATTTTTAGCTTTTCGAAAAATAACTGTTTGTAACTAAGTAGTTTCTCTTCCTCTAACCTCTCGACGGTTTGAACGTCTTCGACTCCTACAACCCATGTTGTCATGTTTGAAATCTCCTTATGAACTAATAGTCGATGTTTATGATTTACAAGGTCTAAATCGTTAACTCGCTTTTCGTAGGGCTTTATAAGCTACTCCAAGAGCATCTCCCATGGCGAATTTACTTGGAATATCGAGTTGATATTTGCATAGCTGTTCATACCCTGCAAAATGAAGGGAACGCCAAATGTTTTCATATCCTGTGAGCGATTTTCCCATTAAATTTTCTTGATAATCTTTTCGAAAGCCTGCGTAATGTGGATTTTTTAACATGCTCCAAATATGTCCAATATGACGGCGATGATGCCATGACATATAAGTTTGAACGATTGCCACAGCAAGAGCGGGATTGTCGTTAATGGCACTGATTAACTCGTTTCTAAATTGGGTGCGAATAGTACGATATTTTCGTTTGATAACTTGACTCATGTATGTAATTGCTCCTTAATTAAGTTAGTTGGATGTTGTTTATAATGAAGGGAGGAGAGTAGAGATATCTACTCCTTCTGTTTTTAGTGCAGCAAGACATATAGCGAGCTGAAGGGTTTCCTCTTCTGACACGACGTTATCTACGCCATTTCGAAAAAATACGGTTGCATGTCCTCCTGCAGGGTGTTGAATACTAAAATCAAAGCCTTGGCCGCGAAGGTGATTAACGACTAGAAACGAAGCGTTGATGTCGGTGCTGTAACGTTTAATTAAGGATGGTGCTTCTTTTTCTCCTTCTGACAGTAAAAAAGAAACGAAATCCTCATCCTTTTCAAAGATATATTGGTAGATAAGAATATCTAAGTCACGAGACACGTTATTCCTCCTCTTCCTCTTCCACTGATGGTTCAGGAAGAAAATCGTATGAGACCATATGAGTCATGTCTTTGTAGGATACGTCTAGGGCAAGTAAAATACGTTCAAATTCTTTAATTGCTGTATCTGAGATTCCGCTTTCCACATGCGAAATCATTGATGGCTCCATTTCTAAGTGTTCAGCTAACTCAACTTGGGACCATCCTTTTTGAACACGAAGAATGAAAATGAGTTGGCTTAATGATTTATTGAACCCTCGTACTTCATGTTCGCTTGAACCGTATTGTTTATCCCATTCCGAACGAATGCTTGTAGGAGAAGCATGTGGGAAATCATGCTCTTGGTTCTCTGCTGAAGGAAGAGTAATCATGTCTTCCATTTGTTCAAACGATACACCTAACGTATGAAACGCCTTTTCAAATGTTTGAATGGAATATACACGACCTGCTCCTCCTTCTAAACGGTGAACATGAGAAGGCTCTTCTTGTAAGAGAGAAGCGAATTCGTCCTGCGTCCACCCTTTTCTCATACGAATAGCAAAAATGCCATTTTTTAATTGATAATTTAACCCATTAAATACATGAAAGTCATTAGGGCACATCTTTTCAAAATATTCTTTTCCTAATTTAACGAAATTCTTCACGCTCTCACTCCTTTTGAATTAATCCCATAAATTAAAAATAAGCTCACCTATGTTCGTAGGTTTCCAATAATTAATTTGTTGCCATTCATCCTTATACAAAACGTCTTGATGTTCCTTTCTGAAGATGTCGTCTATAGGCAGATGTAAAATTGATGAAGTTAAAATAGTGTACTCATCTTCAAAAAAGGGAACCAATACAGGTTCATCAGTAAAGGTCATCTTGCCTGTTTCATCTATAACAGAAAAAGCTAGGAGAGGAAAATGGTGATGTAAAAGAGCAACACATGAAACGTTATGGGATTCAACCCGATAAGCGTAATAGTTAGACATGTTAGAGAAGGAATTCACTTTAATAATGTGACCTCCTTGATGACGTGCTGCAACAAAACAGTAAGTTGTAAACATTTTTTCATCCGTACACAAAGGTGTGGGAACGGTTGATGGATAAAATCCTGTAATACCTGCAGGTAACTTCATTGCCTTTCTCCCTTCGTATTCAGTTGTTATAATGTGAGCTAGAGTTAATAAAAACATATATTTTTCTCTATTATATCATGCGGACTATAAAATTAATCTTTTTTCATCTCCCCTCGCAAAATAGCAGTAGAATTATAAATGAAGACTAAATGGATGAAAGGAATGAAGAACGTGAGAGTAGCATATGAACCTATAAACATTGAACAAGAAAGTGGTTCCGTAGAAGGATATGTAGTGGATACAAACCAAGAACAACTAAAAAATTGGATAAAAAGAAGTGGTTTTTCGCCTTCTGTGGCTGAACGGATACAAAATGAGTATAAACGAATAGGCATTATTAAAAGCATTCGTGTAGAGGAAGAAGCAAGAGGGTCTGGAATTGGTAGCAGCCTATTACAGGATGCAATGCGTGAAGCGGAAGAAATAGGTGCTAAAGCTCTTTTACTTCAAGCGGATACAGGTGAACAAAATGAATTTAATCTGATTCGTTGGTATCGGTCATTTGGTTTTGAAGTAACTAAAGACCAAAACAATTTCTTTCCGCTTATGGTATGTAAAATAGGTGAAAGATGAATGTGAAAAATAGGTGGCTTAGCCTCATTAACGAAGCTAGATTAGTTAAAAGATAGTAAAAAGGATGAGCAAATGCCATCCTTTTTTTTACTGTATGCCTTTGTCGTTATTCGATTTTTTCATTCGTAATGAAATACTTCCCATATAAATGAATAATACAACTGCCATAATAAGTTCCATTTGTTTCGTCCTCCTTTTAAGTTCAATGTTTGCTAGTTTAAATGTAATTATGACTATTCTTTTTGTTGGTATGCTCCTTTTTCGTGGTTTAGAGGTTTGTGTTATTATAAAACCTTTTAGAGAAATGTGAAGAAAATTATTTGTCTTAGGGTATGTGTACACTTTGTACATATTGATGCAGAAGTCATAAAAAAAGAAGATGCATTGCATCTTCTTTTAAACTTTAATAAACATCTTATCGCATTGACGCTCGGTAACCTGCGTTCTCCGCTTCTTGTGTACTGCAGAACATTTCTTCTGCTTGTGTTACGTCATAAAATTGACCGCCACGAACGTGATAAATCTTTTCGCCTGATGAGGAAATATTTCCTTTTATGTTACATTTCCCTGTTGAAGTAGATGTATCGCTCTTTAGTGTTGAAGAAGGAGAAGGAGCAGGAGCGGGCGTTGATGACTTTTTAGGTGTGCTTTCTGTTTTGAAGTCGTTATCTGCGTAATTTTCAATGCTCCAAATACCGATTTCTTTTTTTCGCGCCTTATCTTGAATAGCTCTGAACTCATCTACATACCGCGTGTTAGAGCCATACACATAAGCTACACGGGCATATCCTGTTTCTAATAGTGTCTCGTTAAACATTTTTCCGTCTACATAAATGTATGCTAACAATCGACCGTATTTATCGCGTTCCCCTATGCCTAATTCAACGTCCACAGTTTTGCCTGTCAGTTTCTTTTTAGCGAAATTTGAGGCTTCAACCCCGTAAGGTTGGACAGGTTTGGATGGATGCACGCTTTCAGGTGTGTCAACAAGTAACAAACGAACCGTTTCTTCTTTTTCGTTAAACTTTATCTTTAGCGTATCGCCATCTACAACGCGTACGACTTCTGCTTTAAAATGAGGATACTCTGATTTAGTTTCTTTGTCAGATGTAGAAGATTTACTTTCTTGTTGTTGGTTGGTAGTAGTACTGCTTTGTTTGGATGTTGCAGGTGATGACGTATCATTGTTGGAAGTATCTTCCTTGTTCGTCTCCTGTTTTGGTTCCTCTGTTGAAGTTGTTGTAATTTCTTGTTTTTCTGATGAATTGGATGTGTCGGAAGTATTATCCGTTTGTGAACATCCTGTTGCCACTAAGACACAAAGTGTCATAATGATGAATAATTGAGCCACTATTTTTTTCATGTTACAAGTTCTCCTCTCTAAAATAGGTCTATGGATAGTGTAGCGTATTTTTTGAAAAAGTGGAAAAACAAATAAAAACAGAGAACAAGTCTCTGTCTTAATGTTATTTTATTTATTTTCACTTTATTTTATTTCATATCAGTTTATTTCATTTTACTTTAAGTTTATTTTATTTCATTTTCATCTTATGAAATATAACCGTTATCGCGTAAATATCGAGCAGCTACATTGTATTCGCCTTCTCCTACTACTAACTTGTCTTCAGCTAAATCACCCATGTAACGGTCGTAATCTCTGAGGATAGAAAGCTTTTTAGTGCTAATTTCAACCTCTGCTAAATACGTCATGTAGTTAAGTTCAAATTTGTAAATGATTAAGTCGTTTCCTTCTGATTTGTCCCATACTTCCATCTTTACACCCATTATCGTGTTCCTTCTTTCATTAGGTTATTAGTTGTTTTCGTTTTCTTCCAAAATGATGTGACCAGGTTGTTCATGTTGAGTAATTGTGAATCCCGCTTTTGTTAATTTGTTTTTTAATTCATCATCGCTCATGGAGCTGTAGAACGTATGAATTTGTTTTTTTAGTTCACTAGTAACCACTGATTCTTTTGAATGACCTAATGGATAGTGTTCTTCAACATGTCCTTTAATAACGGCTTCTGCTTGTTCAAACACGATTTCCAATTCTTCATCTTCTAATGTGTGGTGGTCATATTCATTTTTCAGACTGTATTCAAAACGATACATAATCTGTTTATCTTTTAGGTATTTACGGAAAGAAAACGAAAGAAAAAATGTTTCGTGATTTGAGATATAAGTCGTAATGGACCCTCCTGAAGGTAATAAGTCTGAATCAGAAGCATGGTCTAATATCCAATCAGTCATCTTCTTTTCTTGTTGAATCATTGCTGTTTCATCGTGCTTATCTTGTTGAATGAATGCTCGTAATAATGACATGTCTTCGGGTTCAAAGGTAAGAGGTTTGTTTTTCAAATCTTGTGAAATGTAAATGCCGCCTTTGTAAAAGGATGCAGGTAAGATAGAATAGTAAGGAACGCGCAAGCTTTGTTCTCTACGCAAGTGGGTCATTGCATAGTCATACAGTTTTTTAGTTTGTTGAGCTGTTTCGCCCGTTGCTGATGTTCCGTCTTTGTGTATTAGAAAAAAGGATAGGTCTTGTTCAACAAGTGAATCACGGATGATAGTAACTACATCTTCGTTCACTTCATTAGATGTATTATATCCAGCGTAGATATTCAGTACATTATAACCCATAGTGTGTAGTGTAAATTGTATGTCGCTACGTTTTCCAAATAAAATTCTTTCGTTATCTGTGTCTACACTGTGAAACCATTCTTCTTCTGAGAAATGTTTTCCTTTAATATGGTGGATTGCTTCAGATAGATACGTATTGATTTGATTAATAAATGACATGTTGATTTCATCCTCTCTAATTAGCTTGTTCATGTAAAGTATAATTAAAAAAAAGAAAAACAGAGAAAAACAACTCGGTTTACGTTAAACCGAGTTGTTTTCATACGTTCTATTTTTCTATTTATTTATCGTTTATGAAAAAGAAATGTGTGGGTTAGTGATTAAATGTAGTAAATCTCATGAAGAAGGTAGCCCATAAGTAATCGTCCAGTTTCGGAGTTAAACCATTTCTCGGCTCCTTGAATATCTTCGATGTTTTCAATGATTCCCCATGATACAAGAGGCTCAGCAGGTGCATGGAGGAATCCGTAAATGCCTTGTTGGTCCATAGAAGATGTTGTGTTGTACTGAACATGAATATCAAACCATTTTTTATTTTCAGGTTTTCCTATATAAATGCCATATCCGCGTACTTCTATTTCCTTAGGGAAAGCGCGAAGCTCGGGATGAATGTTTTGTAGCCATTCAATTGCGTTTTCGGGCGTGGATTCATTTACCCAATCCGTTTTAACATGCGTTGACAAAATAAAATACACCTCTTTACATATGTTAATATCATTATAGCGAATCAAATTGTTAAAATAAACAAAAAACATATTTTTTTATAAGAAAACAAAAATTATTATATAATAAAATAAACTACTAAAACGATATAGAACGGAGAATGAACATGTATTATGCCAAAAAAGACGACTTATGGTTATATCAATTAGATAAGAAGTACCCTACTGTTGAAGAAATGTTGAAGGAAGAACTAGCACCTTACACCTTGGAATCATATGCAAAAGAATATGGTCTTGATTTGACGAAAAAGATAATTGTTCTACATTCGGCAGACTTAGGATGGAACTGGGAACCTACGTATATCATTGTGAATGAGGATACAGTCAAAGAACAATTTACAGAACTAACGGTTCATGAGCATGAAATGTTTAGGGAATTAAAAATAAACTATAATGTCGATGAAGTAGAAGTGCTATTGTCTAACTTGCTCTCAATTAAGAATTCCCAAACTGAAAAAGAATTTAGCTAAGTGAATTGAACGGATATGTACAGAAAAAAAGATATGAAAAATCATGTAATAGCAGAAAAGGATGATGACAATGGCTAACACTATTCAAGATAAATTAATCCAACATTTCTATGGTAATCTAATTGAAGAGATAGGAAATGAAACAAAGAATTTATCTCTTGATAAAAGGATTGCTGCTATCAGAGAAGAAGTGGAATCGCGTATTTCAGAAGAAGAGCTTTCTTATTTCATGGAGTTCTATCCAGACAAGCAACCTATACGTATTATAGAGAATGTTTCAATACACACGAGTCTTGTGTTGTTCTTTTTCGGAGAAACAATTGAGAAGTTAATAAAGTTATATTTTTTACCTTCTGATGAAGATAGCGAGAAAGTTATAGACGAAATGAATGAAAATGCCGTGGAGAAACAATACTTAGCTCCTGCGAAAGAAATGCAAGCATTCGTGAGTGAAAAGGTTGAAGATATTATTAAAGAACAAGCACTTATTCATGTTTCTGATGGGTTTGTATCGCAATATGTACATCAAACATTTGAAGATATTGATTATGTATGGATTATCAAGCAGGTACAACAACATATGTATCACGCTTCTCCTAAAAGAGATATACCATCAGCAAACGGTTATGTATATGAACTCATTCAATGGACACTAAATCGCATTAATTACAAAGAGATTATTTCTTAATCTATACGAATTGCAATCATAATTGAAAAGGATGAAAAACAATGGAATTTATATATAAAAAAGTGAGCAAAGATGATTTACGAAAAATAATGGAGCATTGCGAGATTGATTCAGAAAGCAAGAGTGTTCCTGTATATAAAGGCTTTAGGTATTTTTCAACGTTTGACTTAAGAGAAGACGAAGAAGCTAATTTCTTTTTAGTTGCGATAAATAAACAATCAAACAACGTGGTAGGTGTCATGAGAATAAAATGCTATTCGCTTGGTAGTGTGGAGTATGTTTCCGAATCAACCAAAGTGGAAGGAGATTATTTTACTCTTATCAGTTTTGTTGATGTAAAAGAAAAATTTAAGCGAAAAGGAATTGCTACGAACTTGTACCGAACGTTAAACGATGTATTGACTACTGAAGATATGCTCATGGGAACTAAGTTATCATATGAAGGTGCAAAAGCTCAACTAGGTAAATTACGAAAGCAACTTGTAACAAAGTGCCCTGTGTACAATTCGTACAGCGATTACGCAGAAGAGTTATATGAAGAATGTGATTGGTAAAAAAAAGATATGTAAAAGACAAACAGACCTTATCTACTCGTAAGGTCTGTTTTAGTTTGGGTTTATAAAAGTATCTTGCTAAAAAGATACTTTTTCTTATCTTTTTCTTATCTTTCTCCAAGCGTTGCTGTAACGGCTTTTGTTTCGCCATTTCGCTTAATTAAAAGAGAGACTTTATCCCCTATTTTCTTTTTACTAAGCATATCGATTAATGATTGAGCGCTGGCGACATCTTTTTTATCCATGCCAATAATGACATCACCTACTTGAAGACCTGCTTTATCCGCTTGACTTCCGCTAATCACTTGCCCGACTAATGCACCGCTTTCAGCATTTAATTCATAGTAGTCACTAATTTCTTTGGTCATATCTTGGACTTGAATACCGAGAGAAGGACGTAAGATTTTGCCGTTCTTAATTAAATCATTTAATACATTTTTTACGGTATTAATAGAAATGGAGAAACCAATGTTTTGAGCCTCTGCGTTAATAGCTGTATTGATACCGATGACGTCACCATTTTCATTTAATAGTGGACCACCACTGTTACCAGGATTGATAGGTGTATCGGTTTGAATTAAATTAGTTAAGCTTGTGTTCTCTACTGATAATGAGCGGTCTTTGGCACTAATAACACCAAAGGTTACTGTATGGTCGAGCCCATATGGATTCCCAATAGCAATTGCCCATTCTCCGACTTCAATTTTATCGGAGTCAGCCAATGAAAGGGTTGGAAGGTCACCTTTTACATTTACTTTAATAACGGCTAAATCAAGTTCTTTATCTTGTCCTACTAATTTAGCATCTACGTCTTGTTCAATGCCATTGATTTTCACTTTAATGGATGTAGCATTGTTAATAACATGTTGGTTAGTTAAAATGTATCCGTCTTTTGAAATAATGAATCCGCTGCCTAGGGCATTTGTGGTGCTGTCGGTTTGAGGGAGGTTGCCGTAGTATTCGTTATACAGCGGGTCTTCAAAACGGAAAGCGGAAGACTTCTCAATGGACGTAGTTGTAATGCTAACTACAGCATCCCCTTTTTCCTTCACGATTTTTGAAATGTTCGTAGAAAGGGAATTGTCTTTGTTTGTTTTAGAAGGTTGAATGTATGTAATTGTCGGTTCTTTATCTTTAAGATAGGAAACCCAATATCCGCCTTCAAATACAAGCGCAAGGGCAATCCCTACCAGTGTACCTTTTAAGAACGTAGAAGAGAAAAATGGACGCTTAGAAGGAGGCTCTACAGGCGGTTGAGCAAGTGTGTTAAGCGGAGGAGGATTTGTCTCAGCCGTAGATGTTGATTCCAGTGTTTCTGTTGTCGGGGGAACCTGTTTTTCTTGCTCATTAGCATGAGGATGTTGGTCATCATGATTCATCTTATTCACTCCTTTATATAAAAATTAAGTTCTTCTTTATATATCAGAAAAAAGCAAAAAAACCTAAAAAAACATTATGTGAAATTGTGAAACTGAGAAAAACAGACCTCTGTTTTACCCAAGTAAACAAAAAGACCTATAAAATAAAAGTGATAATACTAAAGAAGGATGATGTGACATGTTTTTCAAACAAAAAAAACTTACCGTTTCCTGAAAAAAAGAGCTGGTATTAGATTAGATAAACAAAAAACCCAAAAAGAAATTGGAGTTTTTTTTTTTATATAGAATTTAGAATTTAAATCTTTAAATTGTGTTCGTAACATTACTTCATGTAGTTTTGAACTAAAGCAAAACAACGTTCTTCTGTTAGCTTGTTTTCTACGCGTACGTATTCAAGTGTTGCACCTGTTCCGCCATTATATTTGTCTGAAGCTTTTTTAGCTGTTTTGTCACGGTAGGTTATCCAATTGAGCTGTTCTTTTCGTACTTTCTCCATTTCGCTTGAGGAAAGTTGTTGGCTTAATGTTTGATAAATATCGTTAAGCAATGCATCCCATGCATCAAATCGGTCGCCTTCATATCCTTTTGCTTCATAGGTAATGGCATTCTGAGATTTTTCTTCTAAAATGTCCATTTCTTCTTTTGTGCTTTTCAGCTTTTGAAGATATTGTTCTTTTTCTTCGGAAGCAGAATTTACGAGTGTTTTTGTTTTTGCTGTGGCGTCAGGTGTACTTGTGGTATCGTTTTGAGTAGAAGTGGTTTTTTGTTTCTCTTTAGAAGAAATTGACATACTAGATGGGGTAGAAGGGGAAATAGAAGAAGTCTTTTCAGTTTCTTGTTCCTTAATGGGTTCTTTTGTTTCGTGAATAGCTGTTTTTTCTGTGGAAGAGTCTTTTTCCTTGCTTGTGTCTGTATCAGAAGAGTGACCACAAGCAGCTAGTGCAAGAGCCAAAACAGGGATTGCACCTAGTAATACTAACTTTCTTGCTTTCATTACAATCACAACCTTTTATTAAAATGACCGTACATAAAGAACTGTAGGAACGAAAAGTTATACTTTAAAGTGTTTTGATATAGACAGTTCCTTTTCTGTTATATTTTATAAAAATACTGCAAACCATCTTTGAAGATGCAAAATAGAAATGCTTAGTGAATAACATAGTGAAGCAAAAAAAGAAGCATTCTTCTTATGAAGAATGCTTTTTCTTTTTACATTAGTATTAGGTGCAACCTTCGCACTCATAATACGTTTTTTCTGCATCAATTACTTTTAACACATCACCTACAATGACTTCTTCGGCTTCTACAAATTCCAGGTCAGCAATTCGTTCTTGTGCTTTGTCACGGGCTAACTTTTCACTTGTTTCCATAATACTGAACTGTCTTGGTTTGTCTGAAGATGTCAGTGTGTACGAAAATAAATAACGTTTATTTTTTGCCATATTATTGTCCTCCTTCTTCTAACGGTTCCTGTTTTCTCAATCAGTTGTGCATCGGTTACAGTTACATGTATACCCTAAATACGGTGCATCATCGGAGATAAGATACAAGTGACTGTTGCAATCATCACAGTAATCGTCTTCGTTTCCCTGAGTAGCTTCAATAGCCTCAAGTGGAAACGATGTATGAAGACCTAAAGCGTCTGCATAATAAGCGATAATTGCATCATCGTTAATTGTAACATCCAATGATGTGTTATGAAGAGAAATGAGCTCAAGCGTTGGCTTCCCTGTTTCATAACACTCTACGACCATCACGACCAGTTGGTAATGTGAAGGAAGAGAGCTTGTATTTTTTCCTTGTTTTAACCATAAGTAATGAGCATGCGCATCTTGAAATGCGACTTCACCTGAAAGTGTGCGGTATGAAAAAACAGGGTGTGTGGATTGTTCTACTAGTTGTTGCATAAATTATCAAACTCCTTTTTCTATTGTGTGTGTTTAGTCTATGATAAGTGAAAAAACAAAAAATAGACTAAAAAAAGCCGTTATCTTTTAACGAGATAACGGCTCTTATTTCTTTAAAAACTTTCTTTATAATTCATTATGTTCCTGTAGAAGTTTGCCAGCGTGTTCATGAAAATAGCGCAATGGATTACAGTGTTGAATGGGCTCTAATGGTATTTGCTGTTTTTGCGATGACGTATACAAATAATGAAAACATTCATTTTCTCTGTCTTCCACTTCAATCAACATAGTGAAGTACGAAAAATCAATATAAAACAATCCTGCAAGTTTTACATAGTTTGATACTAAGATAGGCTGTACTTGATGAGGAATATACAAATGTGTATATAACTCCACATGCTGTTCATGAGGTGGGTGAACCTCTTGCTTAATGGTACCTGCTTCAATGATTTGATTATTTAATCGAATTAGGAGTGGTGTTAGGGCGTAGTTCATTTGGAGTCCGCTCCTTTTTCTTCAATCTCTTGTCCGAACTGTTCTTCAAGCCACGTATGAAAATGACCTTCGCCTAGCATTCGTTTTACTTGAGGTTTCTCGGGGTTATCTGTTTGTTTCTCACACCACATATAAGAACCGTCTTCCACAAATTCAAAAGACCATCCATTTTGTACAGCTGCTTGTACCAATAATGTAAACTTTTTGTTATCAACCATGTTTATTTGCTCCTTTTTATATCTTTTTTTGAATTTTGCTCTTTAATTATAAGTACTTTTTTATAAAATTGGTCAATATTCAGGGAAATAAACAGAATGGTGTGTATACTGTAGATATCTATAAATAAATGAATATTAGGAGATGAAAAAATGGAATGGAATCCTGCCAAACCTTATGACATTATTGAAGTGCTTGCTTATCCTCATTATGAATGCCGTCAACAAGAAGGAGAACGGTTTGTTGTGATAGATGTGTTTAATGGAGACGGAACGGCGTTAATTATGGAAAAAGACGGTCGTATTGATACTTTGGCGTATCCTGAGCAATATAAAGTAGTAGAATCCGCTGAGTCTTTGGCAAACAAATGGAGACAAGAAAATGTAAGAGGAGAATCGTAATAAACAATAATAAGTGAAACAGAAATAAATAGAAAAGAAAAAAAACATAGCCTAAGGCTATGTTTTTTTTGTATGCTTACGTTCAGTGCATTGGTAATGCAACTGTCCGTATTAGTTCTTTATTTAATTGTTTTTTTACGTAGTCTTTATGCAACATAATGCAATCCCACGGAAAGCCAAGGGCGTTAAAATACTCGGTTGCTTTTGTGACGGATTCATTCATATCATCACCTGGCGTTGATACTTTTAGGGTTTCTTGTTTGCCATACTGATATGCTATCCATTCCCACTCCATCATTCTTTATAACCGCTCCTTTTTAAAGTTTCTATGCGAATAATTATACTAGACTTTGTTTTGAAATAAAACCCCCTCTTAAAACATTTGTTCGTATTCTTGTTATAGATGATATTCCTTATAAGAAATAACGGGATTTAAAACAGTGACCATGAAATCACTCATGCATATGCTTTGGATTTGTTGAAGCCACTCATCCGTCAATTCTTCTTTAGGAAGATTAAGATGAAGAACGATATATTCGTTTTCCCTTTCACTTTCAAACTCTTGTATGGCTGTAGTAAGGTCTTCTAAGGTGTATTCAGGTGATATAGTTGTCCATTTATGTTCATCATCTGTTCCGATTAAGTGAATGGAAAATTCCCTGTCAATAATCCCAACAGCAACACCTTTTAGTTCTCGATTAATAATACGTGCAGCGTAACGGTCTAAATGTTCTTTCCCTTCAAGTACAAGCATGGTTTCACCTCGTTGTCTCTATGAAATTGTACATATAAAAGGCTATCTATCTTACTTCATTTCTTGCTTAGGAATAGGGGTTGCATATTCATCAAAATTGCGAAGGGTAATGCTCTCCATAATTTCTCCGTAATCTTCATCGTCTTCGGAGTCTTCGGGGTGTATAAATGCAAGGAAAACATAGTTTTCTTGTAAATCAAGGTCAGTGATTTTACAGGGAATACGTGTATCGTCCCCATCTTTTATTAATAATTGGCTCGGGAGGGATACGTATGTATTTAGATACTGTTTTTTCGCCTGAATCGTGGCTTTTCTAATCGCATCATAGTATGGTGCTAATGGGAAGGTCATATAATTATAATCTCCTTTAACATGTGTGTTTTTTTATAAGAAAAAATATCTTTCTTCTTAATTTTACATTATACTATATCTCTGTCGTTTCTTTCCAGCGAACGCCATTTACGGCATGAAGTATTGAAAGAAGGAATAAAAAGTAACAGGTTGTTATTTCATTTCGGTATTTAGTTATTTATTTTATGAAAAGGGGTATATCACGTGAAAACTTTTAAAGAGATGTTTGCTATAACGGGAATTGTTTCAACGTTTGTTGGAATATCTGTTTCCCCGCTAGTTATGATGTTTTTAATGTTTTTTGCTATGGAAGATGAAGACCAAGGAATCAAAATTTTACTAGGGATAGCCATTCTGTTGGCAGCGTACATTGTTATCTTTATTATGACTTCGATTCTTCATCAAGTTCTTCGTTTAGCTCCGCGTAAAGCCTCTATTATTATTGCGGTTATTGGATTAGTTGTATCTATCGGACTTATGATTGCAACCATGTCAAACCAATACATCGTAGCTTCTACAACACTATTAATTATTTTCCTTATTGTATTATTTGATAAATCCATTTACGACTCCCTCGAAAAGTGGAACGGGAAAGTAAAAGTTCTTTTAGGATTTTTGCCGTTTATGGTGGTAGCTATGTCATTATTAGGATTACTAGTTCTTCGTGGTGTAATGGTAGCTTTTATTTAATTAAAAAACAGACAACATGGTTGTCTGTTTTTTATTCGTCTATTTGCTTGTAAGCTGATACCAATTTACCTTTTGAAACCATGGCAATGTAGGTAGAACGAGTGGTTTCAATAACGTAACTTTCGTAACAACGGATTAAAGACGCTTCTCTAATGTTAGTGACCGTCTCGGCTTCTTTTTCCATTAATTCGTACAAGCATAGAGGATGTGATGTTTCCCATGTATCATAGCGTGGAAAGACAATAATTAGCCACAAAAGAAAAGGGGTTGATGCCAGTACTATAAAAAGTTCCTTCCAATTATCTGTGGGAATGTGACAAAAATACGTAATGGCAAGAATTATACAGCTAATAAAGAAACCAATGCCTAGTACACTTAAACTAAATGTTCTTCTTTGTCTAAGTAATCTCTTTCGTTCGCTTTCATATTTATAAGTAGCTAATGAGTAATTCATTTTTCTCCTCCTTTTATATCTACTTTTGCACATATAGTTTGTCGGCACCTTTCTAGAATGTGATAAACTATAAAAAATGAAATATTAAAAATAGACTTTCAGTTGCATAAAAAGGAGAGCTCCATGAAAACAACACTGTTCTTTCTTGAAAGTGCCCATGATAATCGAGAAGTTATACTTCGTCCCTCCAAAGATGTTCATATTTCGACTATTTACAGAGAGGACCCTTTACCGTGGAAAAACGGAGAAGGGGTGAAAATCACTCATCGTCCTTATATATGTATTACGTATCCGTCTTTCATGTTAAATCCTAAAGATATTGCGCTTGCCACATGGGATAAACGTTGGAATGGCTACGAACAAACAGAGGAAAACGGCTATACTATGCTGATTTTCTACTATCGCCACACATTTTTGACCGTTCTCTATGATTTGGAGGGAGCGGGACTGTTCCGTGTCACGCAACGACACCTTCCTTCACCTAACAGTGAAGATATGTTTAAATTTTTCATCAACGCCCGCTCACCTTATCAATGGAGTTACAACATCGGATGTACCTTTCTGCAAGTTCCTTTTCTTGTATGGAGAAAGGTGAAGAGAAAGAAGATGAACTTGCTTTAGACAGGCAAGTAAGGGTAGAATTCGCCGTGAAAACATTAAAAAAGACGCCCTTAAAGGGTGTCTTTTTCATTTTAGTGAAGCGTTAGCTCATATTTTTAACTAATTGTGTAATGAGTTGGTATTGCTCATCTGTTAGTGGTTTGGCAATCAGTTTATTAATGTTGGAACTGGGTGTTCTTTTATAGAGTTTAGGATTTTTTCTTGCAACCAAGATGGTATTTCAACATTCCTTATTTCTTCGCCGTCATACCAAGGAACAAATGCTTTAGGACATAATTCCTTTCCGTTTTCATCAAGATAGATAAATATTTTAACGGCATCATAATAATAGTCTAATTCTTCCTCATCTGTTCCAGAAACAGGTTCAAAGCCGATGAAATAACCATGTAATCTTTGAGTGAAAGTAACGTAGTCCTTTTTCCAAATGTCGTCCTGTCTTATTTCTTCTTTGTTTTCGTTGTACCATCCTTCAATTGTTGTATTCATTGTTCATTCCTCCTAAATTTTTACTAATTTGATTATAGCTTCAATTTATTTTTTTTGTAAAAAAACATAAAAAAGATAACTAGTTATAAAAACTAATTACCTCATCTCTTTATATATTTGCTTTTTCAATGTTACTTTCTTCTTTTAAAAGAAACATTGATTTGGTTATAAACGAATGTTTTTACCTTCCTCTGTTGCTTGTAATGAGTACGTAAGTTCATTGTATGATTTTTTTCTATTACCGTCCCAGTATTCGTTCCGTTTGTTTACAAGTCTATCGTTTGCCCATCCTTGTTTTTGAAAATCTTTATACAAGTAGAAAATATATTCAGCTAAACGGTTATACGTTTCTTTAGATAAAGCGCTGTTTTCTTTCTTTAAATTTGGATTTTCTTCAAGAGTGTTTAGTTCGTCTTTTGTTAAAATTCGTTTGGCAATCTTGGTTGCTAAGATTCCTAATGTAATATCGAAACGTGCATAATACATGTTATTAGCACTTAGAAATTTAACGGTCTCCCATACTTGTCCGATGCTAATTAACTCTTCAATTTCTACACGACTGACTTCGATAGATTTTAAGTATCCGTTGTTATCGTAAGTACGTGGGTATTCGCTTCTTGGTTTTAAGTCCTTGTGTGTAATCAAATTCATGTTCATCGTCTCCCTTGGTTTGATTTAGTGCATAATGTGGTGATACTATACCTGTTTTTTCAAATGTAAGTAAAAAAACTACATGTTATTTTTTTTGTTACGCAAGTAATTTGCATTTTCGATTACTTCTTCAAGTGTGATAGCGTCGCTCGCAGGAATATACATCGTTTCATTGTCTTTTTGGATATGGAGTACACGTCCTTCGATGTTTTCAACGACTTCCCATAAATAATCCTTATCAATTTCATCTCGATACTCTTCCACTTTGTCTGGATGTTCCATAAAGTGAAACGTAAGGTTTGCTGTTACATCACCTTTCATTGGAAACACTTTAGATTGTGGCTCATTGTGTACTTGTTTCTCGTCTTTTTTCATCAAGTAAAATGAATTACGGCTATCAAGTGTTTTTGCATAGTAGTGCTCAATTGTCCCATTAGTATCAATAGGTTCAATGGATTGCAACTTGCTTTTAATAAAAGTAATTAACGTTCCAGCCTTGTAGAAAAAGGCTCCTACTCCTTCAAATGCTTTACACGTATCCGCATAGATATGTGTATCGTTGATAGAAACATAGGTGAAGTCTGTAATGGTCCATTGTTTTTCCTGATTCGTGAAATTTGTGGTCATGATGACATCTCCTTTTATTGGATGGTAGTAGTTGAAAATAAGTGTTGTAGTTCATTTGAAAAACAAGGCATTGGGTCACCAGGAAAATGATGAAGGTGCATCTTTGTGACTAATACGTTGTCTTGATAGAATCCTAATTCGGTATCGTGATTCATTAAATGGATGGATGAAAAAGGAATAATAATTTCATCATTTATATTAGCATACATAAGCGATGTAGATTCTCTGTCTACATAATGTTGTCCATCAATTTTAATTTCTTTTACTTCTTTCATAATTGAAATTCCATACGTATAGTCTTTTCCGTTTGGATGAACACTGCTGATGTGAATGTGTTGATTAAGTAAGTGAGTGCGTAAAATAGATGTTAATAACGTTTGCATTGGAATTCCCCCGATAAATAGATTGATTAAATTTCCTTCATTCTACTATAAAAATATATTTTTTTTGATATTTCGTTAAAGAACTTTTTAAAAAGAGGTATTTTTGTTGCGAAGAAAGAAATCTACTACTTTAAAGAGGCTTCTTCAAAATTTATCGATACATAATGAAGAGAGAAAAGTGCAGTGTTTTCAAGACATAAAGGAGGGAAATCGTATGTATGCATTAATCGTTGAAGGGAAAAACGACATCAAGAAACTTAAAATGGTGTTACACGATAACGTTCATTACATTGAATTGAATGGCATAAACTTTTCCTACGAAAAACGAGATGAAATTGAAGCAGCAATTTCTACATATGAAGATGTATTTATTATGACAGACCCTGATGAAGCAGGAGATAAAGTAGCGAAACGTATTCAGGATGTGTTTCCTGAGTTGCAGCGGATTGAAGTGAATCCGCATGAAGCGAAAGTATTAAAGAAACGCGGTTACCGATACGGCGTAGAATATTGTAACAATGATTACTTACGATGCATATTTTCTGATTATTTGCCGAAGCAAATTTTCAGCATGTAAAACGGTTCTGTGGCTAACCTGCATGCATATGATAATACTGACATTTTAAAGAATCACCAAGAGAGGAAGTTATTTATGCATCCAAAAGAGCAAAACCATGTATGCATATGTCATCAATGTCAGGAACTATATGAAGCGCCAAAAGAGATTATTCTTTGTAAAGCCTGCACGCTAGAAATGTGGCAGGAGTTCCTTCACGACCCTGAACATTTTGACCCTGAGGAATATTATGCAATGAAAGCACAATGAGAGGTTACTCTTGTTGTGTTTTTTGTCTTGGTGGTCAGGAAGAACCTCCTATGATATACTGAAAATAACAAAAAAGATATGTTTTTTTAAAGAAACGAACAGAAAGCAGGCATACATATGACATATTTAATTCAAGAATCCGATATTAAGTTATTAGATTCTATTACAAAATATCCATCCATTTTAACGCTTCATGAATTAGATAAAAAAGGGCGTGTACTGGATACCTTGGTTCCTACATCTGTTTTTTCTCGGGATGCTATCTTGCATGCGTACGAAAAAATTGATGGGGAAAATGCACGTATTATCTTCTTAGGCGACGGCACGGATATTGATTACATGATTGGTTCAAGAAAAGAAATTCTTTATACTAAAGGTGACCGAATCGCTGTTTCAACGGGAAATATTGCAAACTTTCTAAAACCACTAGCTGAACGACTAGCAAGTGAATTTCAAGGGTTAATAGGTCTACGCGTTTGTTACTTTGAAGTTTATGGAGGTCGAACACCAAATTCCAATCAATATACCTCTGATAAATCACAGGGAGTGCGATTATTCGATGTCTTTTCGCTAAATCAAGAAGAACTAGGAAAAATGCTTAAAGAAGAACCAATAGTCATCGCAGCGTGGCGAGACAATGGTGGACAACCTTATTGGACATGTAACGGACGTGAAGAATTTGCACGTGAACATCATTTAGAAACGGCTCCACAGGTAGCTATATTGACTGGAAAAGAGGTACCATTAACGTACAAGGATACACTTCTATGGCTAAGTCAATTTACTGACACGAAAGTAGGTATTAACCAATTTGGCGCCTCCGAAGGAGTCGTGGTTCGAACGCCTGACCGTAAGCAAATTGTAAAAATTCGATTTGAAGACTACGAAAAACGTTTTCGATTTGAAGAGCATGAAAAATGGCAACGAAAAGTCCAAAAACAGCAAAATCAGCTCCGAAAGATACAAGACCAAGTGCAAAATAGCACACTAGATATGTCCTACGAGGAATTCATACAAGAAATACAGGACAACGACTAAAAAAACTGCCATCCCTACTTAGGGGTTGAGCAGTTTTTTGTTAGTTCTTTAGGAACGATATCGCTTCGTCCATGCTAGTGAAGAAGTTTTCTTGCTTGTTTGCTTCTGATTGTTCACCGATTTTACGCAACTGCAGTTTTGTTAATTGACTTGTGTTTACCACAGCTAATTTTTCAATGCGAGATAAGAATTGTTTTTGTTGCGCTACACTTGCTTCAGCAGCATCAGGCTGAATGAGCTTTAATTTGGACGTATCCACTAGAAATTTAAAAGGAGCTCCCACTTGTTTTATCGCATTTTCTAAAGCATCATTAGAATCTGCTATTTCTTGTTTGGTTACAGAACCTTCCCATATCAAATGAACAATGCGATGAGTATTGTCTAACACCTTTACTTGAAACATAAATCCTTTCACCTCCGTTTTCTTTATATGTACTCGAAAGTACAAAAAAGTCAATCAGTGGCTTATTTTTGTTTTTTTGAACCCATAGAGTTTTGTTTCAATTCTAGCTAAAAAATAGGTTTTAATGGATATTTCATTGCCTAAACAACATTACTCGTTATAGTAGAGAACATATGAACATTTTCGCTAAAAATGAGGATGAATAGAATGAAAATAAAGGATGATTGGAAGTGGCCGCTAGGTTTCGTCTTATGGGTTGGCTTGCTATATGCACTACCTTATTTTGCGTGGATTCAAAAATTAGATAACGCTATTTATGAACGTATGTTTATCTTATGGATTCCTATGTCTGTTGGTCTTCTTTTCGTAGGACTATACTTGTTTGTGGTACTATTCATGCCTAAGAATGAAAAGATGCTTAAAAAAGCAATGATAGTTGTGCTGATATTTGGATTAATAATGGTAGGCTATAGTTCGTATCGTATGGTTCTTTTAGCAAAAGATGCGCATGCCTATAAATATGAGAAATACGAACACGTAATGGGTGTCGTAAGTGCTCAAAAAGTTGATTATACAAACGGTAGAAGAGGGTCAGCTTCCAGTATTGTCGCTGAAATCAAAATCAACGGTGCGTGGTATGATGTGATGAATTTCAATTTTTCAGAATATGATTTTAACGACAAAGAAAAAATCACCCTTACTTATTTGAAGACCTCTAATCTTGTCGTAATCGTGCAGCGTGGAGAATATAAACAAAACTGGAACGACATATGGTAATTCTATAAAAAAAGCACATCAACATAGATGTGCTTTTGCATTTTAGTGTTATCCGTGCATAAAAGATTTTGAAGCTTCATAGAGACGACTTTTATCTTGTTGAAGTAAAGAAGAAATATGCTCATGAATTGCTTTTGAACGGTCTTGGAAAACATGTAGATAGTCCGATTCTTGAATTCCTTCTTGATTCATCTCATTCATAATATCGTTATCGACATTAACAGTAGGATACGTTTGCTTATGGTAGCTCGCAGTACTTGTTCTTTGTACTTCGTGTAAATCATCCTTTGTAAGCAGGTAGTAACGGTGTTTACTGTCATTTTCTTGAGAAACCTTTTGTAAATGTTCCGCATTATGAAGCGAAAGAAATGAAGCTAGTAGCTTGCGACGATGTGAGTGATAGTGTTCAGCTATTACTGCATACGTGCATGGTTCAGATTCAACTTCTACATTTGACTCTTTTTTTGCTTCAAGGTAATGCCAAAAGACATTTAACACGTATTCCATTTCGTCATTTGTTAGTGGGAACGGAATAGTGTAAAGGTCTGTTTTAAAATGGAGTTTCCACAGCTTTTCGCTACTTGTAGCCCGTGGATATTGCTTCTCTTTCCACGTAATAATGGTGGTTTCTTTGACTTTGTGAACTCCTAATGTAGGAGAAACACCTTTCTGTTCTATACAATGTTCATAGGGGTGTATCGTGTCATAATCAATGTCATATGATTCCTTTAAGAAAGGTTCAATTTCCTTTGAAGTATAGTAACCTAGTAAGTTTAAATGAAGGTGAGGAATCTGAAGTTGGATTTGAAAGTAAGGTTCTCTCCATGCATCTTCAATGGTTAGTGTCATTCCATCTTTTTCAATCGTAACGGACTCTTCGTTATGTTGTATTACCATATTTTTTCCATCCTTTGTCATATAGTACGTTCTTTAGCATCATAACAAAAAAACTGAAGTAGTGAAAAAAGTATTCAGTTTTTGATGTATTTTCTCAAAAAAATGCTATAAATGATTAAAAGAAAGCTGGCGTTAAATCAGGGAGGCGAAATAATAAAGTCGTTCCTGTGACCTTATGATAGGTGGTTCGGTGTAATGGTTTTGGGACAAAGGAGAGAGTATCTCATGTATGAATTGACTCTTGAAATTTTGTTAGGAGTGGGATTTTTAATATCCTTTTATTTTGGATTAACTGAAATTATAAAGAAAGAAAACAAAGATAAATGGTCATTATGGTTTCATTCTATCGTGGCAGTTTGTTGCCTGACGTATTTTCTTGGATTAATTCTTTTTTGGTAGTAAAAAACAAGCCCTTGATATATTGTCAAAGGCTTGTTTTTGTTTGAATAAACATTTTTTTAATTCATTTGGCTTTTTAGCTGAATAGTAAATTCCGCAGACTCCGATGCACCGTTTCGTAGTAAACGTTTGTAGCCCAAAATCAACATATTATTTTCTCTGATGATTTGCCCTTGATAAAACGAAGGTAGCCCAAATTCTAATTGCACGTCTCCCTGGTTCAGTACTAGGAAATTCCCTTCTTTTTCTATAGACTTTATATGGTGGACTGCTGTTTCTTTTTGCGCTAAAGAATTTTTATATGCTAACACCATTTCATCGATGTTTGTAAGATTAATGGAGGCTAACTTAGTCAATAGATGCTCAAGTTCTTCAGTAGAACGAATGACATGAAGATGTGTAGGCAATTTGTAAAAGATGCCGTCTGAAGCATAGTCATTAAAATCTTCTTCGCTTAACGTTAATATCTCCATAAGCTTTGGCATGATAAGGGGAGCAAAAGAAGATTTTCGATACTCCTCTACCCGAAATTCAATAATTTCATCGGTTTGACTATAAGGAGAAAGAGGTTGGCTGAAGAAAAAAATTAATTTCTCCTCAAGTAAGATGATTTTCCCGTACGGAGAATTGCTTTCAAATAGACCGTCTTCTCTAAACGAAAAGTTTGTATCAAACTCTAACTGTCCGTCGTTTAACGAATAGGTCGTGTCTCCAATTTGCTCGCTATTTGTAAGAAGAAACACCTGCGTCAGAGAACTACTAGCTACTTTTTGTCGTAACGTTACCTTTATCTTTCCTTGCGATAAATGAGAAAAGAGATTATGTAAAAGGAAACGGGCTTCTTTTGGTGATTGAAACGAATAAATTAGGTCTGAATGAGATGGTTTTGGGAGTAAGATACGTTCTTCGGGTGAAAAGTCATCTTCTTTCAACCCTAACTCTTTGAGAATATGAATAAGTGCCATGATTTCTCCTCCTGTATTGAATTTGTATCCAGTATAGCACGAAAAGAGCTTAGATAAGTCTGATAATTTCCCTAAAAAAATAAAAAAAGAAATATTTTTAGGACTTTTTAAATTTCCGAGTAATATAAAAGTAAGCGTTATCATTTATATATATTTAAAGGAGGAATGAAACATGAATACTCAGTTTCCAAAAGGATTTTTATGGGGAGGCGCTGTTGCTGCAAATCAAATTGAAGGCGCTTACAATATAGATGGAAAAGGATTGTCTACAGCTGATACCTTACCAAATGGGATTATGTTTGAACCGAATGAATCATACGAAGGGTACTATCCTTATCATACAGGAATTGATTTTTATCACCGCTACAAAGAAGATATTGCTTTATTTGCAGAGATGGGATTTAAATGTTTCCGTACATCTGTTGCTTGGTCTCGTATTTTCCCTCAAGGTGACGAGACTGTACCAAATGAAGAAGGATTAGCATTCTATGATAAAGTATTTGATGAATTAATAGCTCGTGGAATTCAACCTGTTGTCACGATTTCACATTATGAAATGCCACTAGGACTTGTGAAAAAATACGGTGGTTGGAAAAATCGAAAAGTAGTCGAATTTTATGAACGCTTTGCTCAAACGTTATTTACCCGCTATAAGGACAAAGTAAAGTACTGGATGACCTTCAATGAAATCAATGTCGTTCTTCATGCGCCATATACAGGTGGAGGTCTTGTATTCGAGGAGGGAGAAAACCAAAAACACACAATGTACCAAGCTGCGCATCATCAATTTGTGGCAAGTGCATTAGCAGTGAAAGCATGCCATGAAATCATCCCTGATGCTCAAATCGGATGTATGCTAGCCTACCTTCCTACATATCCCCTAACAAGTCATCCAAATGATTACTGGCAAGCGATTGAAATGGACCGCGAAACGTTATTCTTTACGGATGTACAAGTGCGAGGGTACTACCCGTCCTATACGAAACGCTACTTCCGTGAGCATGACATTCAGATTCACATGGAAGAAGGAGACGAGCAGTTGCTTCGTGCCCATAAAGTTGATTATTTAGGATTCAGCTATTATATGAGCCGTACTATCACTTCTCAACCGCAGGAGGGTTCTGATAAAAATGCCAACATGCTATTAGGAGGCGTGAAAAACCCGTATTTGGTGGATTCTGATTGGGGATGGGCAATTGACCCTAAAGGATTGCGCATTTCGTTAAATCTACTATATGACCGTTATCAAGTGCCTTTATTTATCGTGGAGAACGGACTAGGAGCGGTAGATGTACCGACAGAAGACCGCTCTATGATTGAAGATGATTACCGTATTGATTATTTGAAAGCACATGTTAATGAAATGAAAGAAGCGATTGCGGACGGTGTAGACTTAATGGGATACACTGTATGGGGTCCAATTGACTTAGTAAGTGCATCAACAGCAGAAATGAAAAAGCGATATGGATTCATCTACGTGGATAAAGACAATGACGGAAACGGAACATTAAACCGTACACCGAAGAAAAGCTTTTATTGGTACAAGAAAGTCATTGAAAGTAATGGACAAGATGTAGAGGGGTAAACAAAAAGGATGAGGTCGTTTTATTAAACGACTTCATCCTTTTTATAATCTTCTAATTATCTTTTATTGAGCGGGAACTCACCAATGACCTTTTTGCCTTCTTTAATAATAAGCGTTGCATTCCCTAATTCTTTTTTTAGTTCATCTAATTGTTCATCTGATGCGTTTAACATCGTCATACCTTGGTCATTTTCATCTGTAAAACCTATATCGAAGCTTAAGCCATAATCACCTTTATCATGACTTTTTAAAAGAGAAACAGAACCCTGCCCGTAGCCTAGCCCTGATGCATCGTCATACCCAGACTTCTTGAAAGGGTTGAAACCAATTATTTCTTTTGCTTTCTTTTCTAGAGAAGGGTCTGCTTTTAAACTGGCTGTCATTGCTCTTTTGTTATCAAGTGAGCCAATGTTGTGTTTGCCTGTGTTTTTTAACACAAATTCGTAATAAATGGTAGTTGGAACAAGTTGCTTTCCTTTGTCTTTTCCTTCAGTTAAGATGGTGCCACCTGACCTTGATTTATCTTTCGCAATTTCAATTTTAGTGCTCACTAATTTCAAATCATTGTTAATTTCTTTTTCTTGTTGCGTAGTCACACTTTTCGGTTTGGATACTTCTTTTGCTTCTTGGCATCCGCTAACAGCTAACAATGTCGCTGCGCTGACCGCTAACATCCACTTTTTCATGTCAATTCCTCCTATACATTAGCTAGCTTTTTTGGCTAAGTGCTGTTTTTCTTTTTCTAATCTTTGTTCTAAGTTGGTCAATACCTGTAATATTCTTGGGTATTGTTTATCCTGTGCATCAGGTAATGCATTGCAGAACGTATGGAGAAGTTCTTCAGGTATTTTTATGTACGTTCGTGTAAGGCGTTGGTTCTCTTTTTTAGATAGATGTACCTGTTCATTTATATATGAAGTTGCTTCAGTTTGAAGACGAGAAACTTTGGGCTCTAAGACTTTAAAGTAAAGAAGCACGGGTTTAGGCGCTGGTGCTTCAATGCGTTGAATAAGAGGAGTATTTTCGACTTTTGGTTCTTTAATTTTTTGTTCAAACACATCAGATATTGATAGAATACGATTCTTGATGTCGTGTAAGGTAGCGCTCGCTAACTCTTTTTTGGCACCTTTGTGATAAGCATTGACCGCCGTATAGAAAAATGAATAGAATGTTTCGTAATGATGTCTTTCGCGCTTACAGGTAGTCAGTTGTTCAATCACATCTTCGTCTGCGTGGAGACGGCATTGAGCGAAAGTATCTCCGTTTTTACATAGCTTTAAAGAAAGAGGTTTTGTCTCTGTCACATGTACATAAAATCCGCTTGGTGGAGAAGAAAGAGAATTATCATAAAACACAATGTTTCTGTTGCTTTCTGTCGTTTGTGATAAATAACTATGTAGTTGTTTACGCTGAAAAAAAGTGAAAAGTTGTTTCATGGGTATTATCTCCTTCTCTTTAATTTGTAAGTGGTTTGGTTATTTCTTATGTAAAAAGGATTCTAGTGTTCGTTGTTTTAGTTTATAGTCAAACTCAATTTGTGTTGCAATCGCTTCTTCATGTCTTTCTACTTCTTTTTTCGTGTAAGCAAGAGTTTCAAGAAGCGCCTCATATTCTTTTTCTTGCGAAGCAGGAGAAAGGGTATGTACAAACATATCAATGAGAGATTTTGCGTAGTTTAAGTACTGTTCCTGAAGTTCATGACGAAGTTCGGTGGTCATGTACTCTTCATGCGAAAGAATACGCCGAACCTTTGCTTCTAAGGAGTCATATTGCGCAGTTAACAAACGTTTGGCAGCAATCGGCGAATAAACAGGAACGCTTGGTTCTCCTTCTAAAAGCATATCGTCACTTTTCCCTCTTTTTAACCTTGCCTCTATAGGGAAGGGAGTTACCTTTTCTTTCTCATCTATTTTCTTATCTTTTTCCTGATTTATATACGTAAGTAGAACATGTTTGAAAAACTTAGAAAGAATATCATGATGCATTCGTTGTCTTACTAGAGGACTACGAATGTGGCTAATACTTTTTTCATCTTCAGATGCTCTAGCCATTGCAATAACATGGTCTTTTTCTTTTAATAGAAAAAACAGTGATTCGTTTCGTATCACTTTGATGGTGAAACCCTTAGGAGAAAGAGAATCGCTCATGTAAGAGAAATCAATGTCTTTTTCTCCTTTCAGTGCTTTCCTCATGTAGACTTGAACGGAAATGGTTTGCATAGCCGATATAGTGCTTTGCACGGGACATGCCTCCTTTACAACTAGGATGAATAGAATTACAAAAAAATATATGTTTTTATACATTATACCATCTTCCGTTTTTAAAATCTTGTATTTACTTTTTACCTTTTCTCGACATCCGTATCAACACCTTATCGATTGAAACATAACTATAGATTCATTTTTCCGTCGCCACTGTTTCTTTTGAACGTATCGATATGTATACTGTAAAAAACAGGGAAGGAAGCGAATTATGTATCTGTTAACTAGAAAAGTAGAAAAAGAGGGAAACATCCATCCGCTCGATACACACAAAAGCAAGCGTTGGTCGTGGGAAACTCAGGAGATGAAAGGTGTTCTCCGCTCTTATTGGACAGAAGAGCATCTATATGACCAATTGGGAGTATCTTCAGTGGAAGAAGTAGATGATTACGTCTACTTAATATCGGACACAGCATTCCTACAGGTTATTAAAACTCTTTTAGAACAAAAGCATATACTTATTTTGAAGTATTTTTTGACAGAAGATGAACATGAAGAGTTGAATGAACGACCTTTTTACAAAACTTTGTCGGCATTGCAGTCAGATATACGTTGGATAAGGGATGCAAAAAAAGTAGAGCAATTTTTTCAATCCTCGTTAGAAATGATAAACTATTGTTTTGATACATTTGACAAAGTACCCTTTGGCATTAAACTGGTCTTTAAAGGTACAGCTCTTGAACTGTATCAGGATTTTAGCGTATTTGTTTCGAGGAACGATTCGTATGAAAACGTTAAAAGGTTTTTTAAAACAATCATGTCCATATTGGGTCATGACATGCACTTTTTTTCAGGAAAAGATGAGGCTATTGTTATGGAAAAGATGTCTAAATTGAAACCGCTACATCACCCGCGATATTTAGGATTTGTATCTGAATTAATGGAACGAGCAGGTATGGATGCAAAAGAAGCAGTTGGCTTAACAGACGAAGAGTATGCACATATTGAAAAACGCATGGCAGAGTTAGCAAAAGACTTAGGTCGTGAGGATGTAAAGAATCAACAAGAAGCTCGTAATCAACGATTTGAGGAACAAAAAGGGAACATTCGCATTTAAGTAAGAACCCTATTACTAATAAACGCATATAAGTGCGTACATATACATGTGTACGTATACGATGCAAAATACCCGTAGAAATTATCTGCGGGTATTTTTTTATAAAAAAGAGATGCCTTCAAAAAGATTGTTAAATCAAAAAAACGTGGTACAAAGACTTTATGTATTACGGAAGGGAGAGAAATTACATATGAAGCTGAAAAACATGAAGAAAACATTGTGGTTGCTTGGAGCTACCCTTTTAACTACGTGTTCTTTGCATCAGAACACTTACGCAGCATCTGCTTTGACCATTTCATTAAATAATCAACCTATTGCATTTCCTGATGCTAAGCCTTTTATTAATGGGGAATCAAGAACCATGGTCCCAATACGATTTGTTAGTCAAAACTTAGGATATCGTGTGATATGGGATGATACCAAGCAAGAAGTTCGCATTGATGATGGGACGGAAGAAGTGAAACTAATTCCAAATTCAAAAAAAATGTGGATTAACGGAGACTTAAATTGGATGGATACCCTAGCGATAAACCAAAAGGGTCGTGTGTTTGTGCCAATACGTTTTGTCACGCAGGCTCTTCATCAGCCCATTGAATTTGTAGCAAAAAGTAATGAGATTAAAATGACCTCTTCTCTTACGGCTCCTGTTGTAACGGCACCTAGTATTGTAACTAGTGACATAGTGAAAAATGTACATATTCAAGGAACAGTCGGAGATGGAGAAAGTATTTATTACGTGATTGAAGATAAACTAGGGTACCGTGTAGAAGGACGTGTGTCTATATCAGATGCTAAAACATTTTCTTTTCAAGCTAATGTTTTTGGATTAGCGGACGGAACGCTAACTCTCAAAACTTATGCAGAAAAAAATGGAGCAAAAAGTAAAGGTACTACTGCGACGATGGAAAAGAAAACAGTGGGACCTATTGTGACTCATGCACCACTTTCTTTCATTTCGTTTAACAATGAATCCGCGTATACAGTAAGCGGAAACATCTCAGAAAATGCCGATGTGACGGTAACTCTTACAGATAGCGAAAACCATGTAGCTACGAAAACACGAAAAGATGTACAAGCAGGGGATTTTTCGTTGCAAATTGACACGTCTGCACTTAACAACGAGAGCAAGCTAGATGCTGTTGTCACAGCAACTAACAATCTTGGAAACCAAACTAGTTTTAAAACGTATGTAGAAAAAAATGATGCCCTCTATAACCTGGATGCTAACGAGCAAGAGAAGTGGCATATTTACAATGATGGGACGCATCCCGCTGACACCACAGAAGGAATTAACACCATGCTTCAGTGGACAACGCAGCACGGTATTCAAAAAGTGACGGTTCCTGCAGGTACCTATACCATTCAAAAAAGTGACGATGGTTTACAAGATGCTAATGGTTGTATTGAAATGGTATCCAATATGACGTTTTCTTTGGACGATGAAGCTATTATAAAAAGAGAAGCGGGTAGTACGGATGAGTCCTCTCTTGTATGTGTAAGAAATGGAGTCGAAAATGTGGTTGTTGAAGGCGGACAATACGAAGGAAGCTCAAATACATTGTCTGAAAATGGCTTTGTCGTAGACGGAGCAAACAATGTAATTATACAAGCTGCACGCATACAAGATTTATCAGGTAGTGCGGTTCAAGTGAAAGGTGGCACCAATGTAAAAGTTGACGATAATCGTATCTATCGTATTGGTCAGAGTGCTATTGACTTACAGACAGGTAATGGAGCCACTGTGTTGTACAACCGTGTAGAGAACGCTTCGGTAGGAATTGCAGTAGAAAATACGTATGGCACTGATGCAGTACTTTACAAAAACTTGTTAGAAAATGCCTCGTTGAGCGTAAAAGGTTCCGCTATTGTGGAAGAGAATGATGTGCGAAATGCCCAAGTTACCTTTCAAGGAGCGGGTATTCATATTCAAACACTGGACACATTAAACACGTCTGTTCTGATGGATAGCTCAGAAGAATACGGAATCACTGGTGACGATTTAGTGTTGAGTTATGACAACGATAACAACACCGTCATAAATCCATTAGTACTTAACGGAAAACCTGTGCGTTTATCCAACGTATCAATGGTTGGAAAAGCAAATGGTCCTCAACTTTCAGGGAATGTAGAAGATGGAAGTGTATTTGAAAACTTCTATATTGATTACAATGCGGATTATACAATTGATTTGCCTCGGGGTCATTACACGTATTGTGCGTTTTATGCCTTAGGGGATGGGAATGAAGGAATAGCAGTCTCTAAAGATGGTGACTACTCTTTTTCAGAATGCACCATTAAGGGAAATCAAACCGCTATGACAGTGGATAATGAACAAGCAACTGTTTCGTTACAGTACGTTGATTTCGTTCAAAAGAAAACAGCTAATGTTGGAGAAGCGACTGTTGATGTAAAGGCCGCTCAACGTTTTAGTTTAGTAGATTCTACAATTGATGCGACTACTAACCAAAATACAAACTTTTCATTAGTGAAAATTGGAACAAATGACGAACAAGGTGAAGCTACTGTACATGATGTACTCCTTCAAAACAATCGTTTCTATGCTCCGTTTGCTATGGAAGGTGTTACAACCATTGATGCAGGAATTGATGCACCAGCTTATACTATTTCAGATAATGTTCTTTATAACGCTACTATTCATGCGAAAGAAAACGATATACTTCAAGGCAATCAAGAAAACGTAGCGTAGAAAAAAGCATGCAGTAATTGCATGCTTTTTTTATTTTTAAGATACGCCGAAACATTCCATCAGTAGTTTCTCTTCTTTATTTAATGCTTCTCTGTACACATCAGTGTCTTTCCCTTTTTCGGTCAGAAAATAACCCCAATAAGGAGGCGAGCAATCGTCTTCAGTAGAGAGATTAAAATGTTCTAAATTTACCATGTCATCTAAAAGGAGAGCGGTCATATGCTTTTTCACTTGATAACGACTCGTTTTAAGAATAAAAGCAAGCTCAACTAAACTAACGGCACCTCCGATTGGATTCATAGCATCTGCAGCTAAAGTTGCCATTTGTTGATAGACATCATCTTGAGTAATTATTCGATAGTTCATTTGTTTTCCTCATTTCTATTAGAGTTTTCTTTTTTCTTTTCTTTGTTTAAAGAATGAATTTCATTAAATTAGTAATCAACCAAATTTCTAAAGAAATCATCAACAGTATCATAAGAAATGTCCATCTGTTTAGAGGTATCTTACTATTTAGTATGCCTTTCACCTCTACCACCTCGTTATTTGGTCGTATTCGTGTTTCATGTATTCGAGTTAAATTATAATCGGTAATTTAAAAAAGTGATAAAAGAACAAAAACATTTGTAAAGACTGTTTGGTTTAAACCTAATCTCTTCTCCTTACTTTTTTTCGCAAAATCTATTTTTAGAAAGAAATAGAATGAAAACTTGATTAATCGTCCTAGCCATCGTAAAAGAAGAAAAAGGAGAGGGTACATATGAAAAAATGGAGAGTTAAAGGGAAAACAAAAAAATTTATCGCATATGGAGTCATTTTGGCATTAGGTTTATTATGGCTATGGGGAACCTTTCAACCTTTTGTCACGGTTCATACAACCATATGGGACTGCAAAAATGCTTTTACGTTGTATGACCCGCTTGCGTGTTATAAAGGAGTCGTTTATAAAGAATCGATATGGCGTGTATTAACGAGAATTGATAGTTTTTCCATGTGGATGCTGTACGGTCTGTTGCTCCTTCTGTATAGCTATTCGCTACTTCGTTTGCATCGAAAGCCTGTAATGGCTGTGCTTAGTTTCTTATTTGTTTGTCTTGCGACAGTAAGTATCTACATTATTGGTAAACTACCTCAATTTGTAGAAAGAAATGCGTTTTTAGCTCCTGGTTCATACGTGGTTATATCGGTTATCCCGTTTCTTTTATTTACATGTCTTTGGATACTTCACACTTGTTATATTGGAAAATACATCATGGGAATGAAGACAAATGGTGAAGATGAACGGAAAAAGTAATGATGTCCATAAAAAAACCGAGTAAAATTCATCCATATTTTATATAGTTGTTATAATTTTACATATACCTATACGAACCAAGGAGTGTTGAACATGATAAACGCTAAACAAAACGCAGCAAATCCTCAACGAATTGAACTAAAAACCCTTAATGGTACTGAAGTGTTATTAATGCTAAAACGTATGAACGAAACGTTTCAAAACGATTCTCTTCGCACGTGTAACCAAATGGAGATGGCATTAAAAATTCTTTCTAAAGATTTAAAAAAACTACATTTACGACAGGTCATTATCCCTAAAATAGATAATTTGCTTGCTTCAATTGATGAGAGAAAAACATATATTCAAACCAATAAGAAATATGCTCTTCAATTAGTCGAAAGACGAATTGGTCGTTTGTTTAAAGAAGTGGTGGGACACCGTTTGCTTATAGAACATACCATTAGTAAAGTTGGCATCATCAAAAGCATTACAGAAGAAAAGTTAGAAGATATTTTATCTGAACTCGATAAAAGTGATTCTTTCTTTAAAAATGCAAAAGAGGGCTTAGTAAACGAAACAAATGAAGAAATAAAAGAAGGAGTGAAGGAAGCTGTAACGGCACACAAAAAATTAGCTAAAATTATTCGAAATAAACAAGAAACAATTGATAAATTGCTTGAGGAAATGGCATGCACAATAGGTGAAAAAATTAACTTATTAGTAGATATAGATGGAAAAATGGACAACTACAATGAATCGTCACCATTTTAAGAAATAAACAAGAAAACCCCTAATTAAATAGCAAAAAACGAAGACGCATGTACATGCACCTTCGTTTTTTTTTATAGTTTTATTTAATTAAAGGGCGTATTTTCTGCCACCATGTTTCTATTTCTTTGTCTTGGTAACCTGAAAGAACTTCTTGAAAGCAAAGAGAAGCGCAACTTGTCCGATTAAAATATACGCCTTTAACATATGTGCCTGCATATTGAACATTATTTGCAAGTGGACATTCATATACAAAATAAATTAATCCTTGATTATCTACTGCTTCGCCATCACCAAATAATTTTACAATGCGCTCGTGTGAGTGTGCTGCTTTCATTGAAAACCCTCCTTTTTATTCCATTAATCTTTATTGGCGGAAAAAGATATATTTACTTCTTAATTTCAAGAGGGCTAGTTTCTGTATGTTCGTGTTCGAGGATGCTATAATAATTAAAAAAGTAAATAAAAGAGGCGACAATATGGAGAACATCGGAAGAAGATACAATTACCATGTGGCAAACATGCTATTGTATTGTAACGAAAAAGGGATTTCTCCCGTGGAATTAACGTTTGAAGAACGAGAGCAGTTTATTTTAGATAAAGACCAAAAAGAAAGATATCGTTATTTAGCTTTTATCGATGAAAAGCCATGTATCATTTGCGGAGAGTCTACAGGTCGCTTAAGCCATGGTTTTGACACGTATATATGCGGACAAGATTGTTTTGATGTGTTTCAAGAAAATACAGAAGAAGGCAATGCCGAGTGGTACAGTTTAAAAAGAGAAGCAGTTCGCAGTTGGCATAAACGAGGTATTGAGCGGTTGTATGACATGGGGTATTCCCCTGAAGAAATTACTAAACGTATTCCCTGCTCGTTAGAAGAAATACATGAACACATTCATGAGATAGAGAAACACCAAAATAATCAGTGAGGTGAACGAGATGCAACATTTTCATAAAAATAATGAGTCGAATAATAATAGTCAATCGTTACAAGAGCAAAGCGCCTTAATTATGGGGCAAATGAATGTTATTATGTCATCTCTAAATGACATTAAAAATCAAACGCTAAAAGAAATGAAAGACACAGCGGTCATTCACCAAAAGGGATTATACGATTTTTTGCATCGTGATATTTCTCCTCTCTTACAAGGAATAGACAAAGCGAGTGGTGAGTATCAACAGTATCGCGAACTACATAAACCCTACGCGATGAAAGTAGTAACCAAACGATTAAAACGTTTAAAAAACGAAATAAAACATGTGAAGAATGAAGTACAAACTCAGCTAGGAGAAAGCGGAGTATTTGTTGATAGTATAAAAAGCCAATTAGCGGATGTAGATGAATCCCTTACGTTGACGGAGGATAACGTAAGCCTCCTAAAAATTCATTTTGAAGATATATTAGCGGACTCGACAAGTGAATTCTCTTCCGTTCTTACATCTTACGTACAGGAAGTGGAGAGCGTCGAAGATTTAAAGGAGCCAATTGATAAGCTTATTAAAAAATTGGACAAAGATATGGAGTTTGGTGTCTCTTACTTGTTGAAGCTAGATAAAGTAATCGAAAAAATTAACACCTTTTCTTAAAAAGTGCAGTATCATAACTACATCACAAAAAATTAAATGAGGTGTTAGGTTATGGTACACAGACTTGATTCAGAAATGTTCATTGGAGAAGTAGTTAATACAGGTGGAAGCTATTATCCAGCAGTTTATGAGAAACTTTACAAAAGACATGGTGGACCTATCAACCCGAAAAAGCTATATAAATTCGAAAGTAGATTCAGAAAACAATATTATATAACGGATACTGAAGTTATTGAGGAGCTTGAGGAAATGATAAAAAATGAAGAAGCTTCAAAAATACATGATTATTTGTACTCTCTTATTATTGAACGTTTTGGTATCACCATGTTTTTAGCAGACGTAGAACATAAAATAGCAGCTGAGCGGGAAGTTGGATTCCAAAGAGGTAAAAAACATATCCAAAAAGAAATGAGAAATCTTTTAGATATGTAGCCTCGGGTTATTTGTAACCACAATTATTCTTAAGTGCCTATCGTGTATCGTGCAGCCTATGAACGTAATTTGAACGTCTAACAGACGACAAATAGGACAAGCGATAAAACAGTAAGCTCTCTTTCAGTGAAAGAGAGTCTTTTTTTGTATTTAAACTAAAAAAAGAGCAAACCACAGGTTTACTCCTTTAAATCTCTTTATATATGCTTTGTTACACTGTATCAAACAGTGGCTCTCTGGGCACTATACATTCTTGTTGAAACTTAGCTGTGACCTCTTCCATGTGTTCAAAACCAAAGAATTGTTCTTCAATTTTATTGAAAGTTTGAACAGTACGAATGAATTCGGTACGAATAGATTCATAACCTTCCGTAAAGAACATATCTTTTTCAATCGATACATAATACTTTGTATCAACATCTCCGCGCGACGATAAGAAATCATCTGTTTTAACTGTAAACGACGGATAATCTTTTGAAATAATTTCATGAAGTTCTTCTGTATAAGCGTATAAGCATTTTTTAAACTTATTTTCATCTTCTTGAGTATAGGTTATTTTTCTTACCTCATATTTCTTAGGTGGAGAAGATAGCGCATTTCTTCGGTATTTCGGAAGAATCATAAATTGAGTTTTTTCATCTGCTTCTTCTAGTGCTTGTAACGTTTTTTCGCTAATTCCAATGCTTCTGCCTAATTCAATCATGTGATACGAATACACTTGAACTTTTAGCTCGAAGCGAAAATCCATAGAATGTTGTAGGTGTATATCTTTTAGAAGTAATTCGTTAAAAAACCCATGTAACTCACGTCCTTTGGCGCTCCAAGAACTGAAAATCCTCTTTCCAAAAATAGTAGACGAATTTTCATCTAACGTTGTTGTTAACAATCTGTATATCTCTTTAGTATTGAGCTCTTTGACTGTTTTCATTTGGTTTGCTACATATTTAAATACGTTGTACTGTTCAGCTAGGTTCATTCGAAGTGTGTATTCTTGCTCTCCTAAAAGAGAAAGCACTTCTTTTGGATGCTTTTCTCCAAATCGTTCAATTACTTCAATTACAAGTTGAGTTGTTCGTTCATTTAAATAACGTGTTCTAGCTAGAACATCTCCTTCGATTCGAACACCTGTCAGCATAATTTCTTTCAAATATTTACGAAATGAATGAATGAAATCGACCTCTGATGTGTCCTTAAGTAGTTCGCTTATTGTTTTCCCATGATATAGTGTTTTGATGTTTGTCATAATGAAATCTCCTTCTCTACTATTTTGTCTTTTGGTTTATTATAAGATGAAAAAGGAACTTAAGTGAAAAAAAGGAAAAAAATTAAATCTTTTCGTTTTTCTCCTTTATAATAAAAATGAAAACGCAAAAAGAGGAGAACTTTAAATGAAAAATGTATTTACAAAAATTCAAGAAGATGATGTGCATTACTATATGAATACGGAAAATGGCGAAAAAGAAATCTCTCACAAAGAATACGTAGCAGAAGTATTAAAAGAAGCAGATGCATTATATGAAAGTATTGTAAAACTAGCCAAGTCAAATGGTTGTGTATGGACAACGTGGATACAGCAGCATTTCAAATTAGATTGGGTTGGTGCCTCTCATGTCATTGATAGAATGGTAAGCGAAGGCATTTGTGATAATTATGACCCTAAATTCGGTGCAAATCGCATATTGGTTTCCAATTAAGAATACGGTAAAGATGTAGAAAAAAAGAAATCATCCTTAGGAGTGATACTATGGAACAAACAGTTCCTCAGTTTTTTTACGTGAAAGCAGTTATGGATTTTGAGACGACAAATCGAGAAGGTGTATTGAAGAATAAAGTACATCGAAATGATGAATTTAAAGTCCACTACAAAGAGCAAACCCAAGAATACTTTACAACGGATGGCGAAAACCGTGAAGTGTTTGTGGGGCAAGTGAACGAACAAGGAGTTGTTTCAATTGATGATGCATTTTCCTTAATGCCCATTAGTCAACAACGTTTTCATTACATCTATAAATCATTTGCTGGTTGAGTATAGAAGATATTGAAAAGAAAAAAGGTTCTTATATTAGGAGCCTTTTTTGTATTTATCATAACTACTGATGAGGAGGAAGAGTTATGTTTGATGATGCTTTTTACGTTGACCGTGAGTTAGAAAAAAAGGAGAGAAAAGAAAAGATAGACACAATGAAAAAAGAGTTTAAAGGTCGTAAATGTAAATGGTTTCGGGTGATTTTAACAGAAGAAGATTTGAGAATATACAACAGCGTTCATATTGAATTTAAGTGTCAATTTGTTGAAGAAGAACATGATGATATACAAACTCACTTTTACTACGCATTATATGATGTAACAATGACAGAAGCCAAAGAAATTGCGACTAAGATGGCGAAACAAATAACTTCGACTCCCTTTCACTTATTTATTAAACCGAGGAAAGCGCAAGGTCCTGAAGTTTACTTACTAAAAGACAAAGATGGGAATGAAATCGAACAAGGAATGTATCTAAGTGATAAACAAAATAACATGTATTTTATTATGGGTTGGGACGAAAAGCGCGTGTACTTTGTTTACAATGGTTTGAAGGATGCATTGATTGGCGAACTTCCCAATAAATCACTTCCTCATCATCGGTTTTGGGAAAGGTTTTAATGATGTTTATCAATACTAAAAGTTTTAATTTTTTTCCCGAAAAAGTCGAAATAAATTAAGATTAGAAAGTATCGATACATACTTATTAGGAGGATTATAAAATGGTTGCAATTATTACAAAAAAACATGAGAAAAACCAATTTTACGGATTTGTCGATGGGTTTGGCGTTATGATTATTGACACTGACAAAATAGCGGGACCTGTAAAAAAAGGCGATAAATTTGATGGATATAAAGCAGGTGGCTCATTTATCGCAACAAAGCGAGCGGAGGGTAAGTCAGTAGAAATTACAGATAAAGAAATCCAAACAATAAAAAGTGTATTAGAAGAATTAAAAATGTATCGAAGTCAAGATGAAGAAAAGCGAGAAATGGCGGAGAACGGATTGTATGAAGATGAACAACAGCTAATGACACATTTAGAGATTTCTCTAGATTAAAAAAGTAAAACGACTTGCCAATTTTCGGTGAGTTGTTTTTTTCTTTTTGGCTTAATCGGAAATATGGTACACTGAGAAAAAGAGAAAAGACATTTGAAAAGGAGCGAACCACTATGCACCCAATTGTAAAAAACTTTTTAGAATCCATTGCGTACGAATCAAGGGCGGTAAATGATATTAAAGTTACTGAGATGGAACAACTCGATGAAAAGCAAGGATTTGTTGTTGAGACTGGCGGAAATACAGATTTGTGGTTAGGCCGCATGTATTCAGTACAAAGCTTTTTAGGGGTTCCAACTGTTATGGAAGATTTGAGAGAATACCGTGTGTTAGATTCTTTTGGATACCTTCATTGCCAAGGAACAGCAGAAGAAGTAATTAACTTTGCAAAAGGCTGGATGTCTGAGGAACCTTTATTAAATGAAGGGTAATCTAATGAATTGAGAAAGAAAAGATAACTTAAAGTAAAGAAAGACCTTTACGTAAAAAAATCGTAAGGGTCTTTTTCTTTTTAGTTATTTTCTTGATTAGTCACAAGTATACGCATGTGTTCCCATTCATCAAGTGAGAAGGTGTTTTCGCTCGTCTCATGTGTGTACATATGTTCGTTTCCTTTGTACATCATGTTGTTCCACAGTTTCTTAGAAAATGAACTACGAGGAATATGATGCTGTAAAATAGAAAGATGACGCTCTGTAGCTTCCTTGTAAAGTTGTGAAAACCACAAAGGTGTCATCTCAAGCTTTTTGTATTGAATTTGAAATTCCTCGTTATCTGAGGCAAATGTCCATGTTGGAATACTGAATGAAAGAGAAGTCGTCACTGTAATGTTCGCGAAAAATCGCATCCCGTGGTTTTTTTTAGTAAGATAAAATGTCAAACTTTTGTCCAAAAATTCAACATCAGTCAGATAATGTTCATTCTTTATTATAAAAGAAAAGTGTCTGTGCAAATGTTCAAGCGTAAGAGAGTTATTTGTTGAGTTCTTTTTTAGTAAGTGCATAGTATTGCCTCCTGAAATAAGATAAATGTGTGCTTGTATTATAGGCAACTTTTCAAAAAGGAAAGAAAACAAACGGAAAAAATGAATCATAGGTAAAAAGAAAGGAGAGTTGAAGATGGATAACTTAACAAAACTACGAGAAAAGCATGCTAAACAAAACGGATTGCGACTTTCAGAATGGAAATGGTATGCCAGTTTACTTCAAGAGGAACTTGATAACAATCCTCAAGAACGTGGAGAGTTAGAAAAAGAGCTCCAACGGGTATATTCTGTACTTGACAGTCATAAAAGATTGAAATACAAAAAGCCTCTACTTCATTCTTCCAAGCTTCAAAATATGACTCCGCAACTATGGAGAGAAACGAACGATGTGACCAAAGAACATCGGATTCCACTTGAACAAATTATAGGCTACGCTACTCAAAACAGTGATAATAAAACAATGTGAAAAATAAAAACGTTACATTGCATAAAGCAATCTAACGTTTTCTTTTTACTATCTTTTCTTAGTCTTTGTTTCGGATAAGGTTTGACAATGAAATGTAGCGACTTCCTGTTAATTGGTACATTTCGTTTGCTAATTCTTTTGTACGTGTATAGCATGTAGGACATACTTTTATTAATTTCCCATCAAAAGTTGGAAGTACTCCCCATCCTGCACCAAGTACGTTACTGGAAAGAGTAACATCGCTTCCTATATTTTCTTCGTGTCCGCAGTGGCATGTTAGTGTCTGCTGTTTCATTTTGCATCCTCCTTTGAAGTAGTTTGTGAGCTGTCTAGATAGATAGGTAACTCCTTAGGTTGCATGTTACGAACGAAAATAACAATTTGTGTACAATTTTCACTATTGTGTTCATGAATGGAAGAAACCCTCGCCTCAGCATAACCTCCACTTTTAAAGCTTACTTTTTCATTTACAGCAGGGATATAAAACGTACCAGTGGACGTTTGAGTTGAAATCCATCTACCGTCTTCTTCTTGAATATATACTTTTTTAGTAATAAACGCGGATGACCCTAAATTCCTGCCTGAGCGATGTTGGTCATATTCCTGTGCATTCATTCTTTCTAAAATCTGTTGTTGTGCTCGTTGACTTTTTGTCATTAGTACCAGTATCAAAATAAATTGAACTACGATTAATATAAGGATTCCTGTTGAAAAAATGTTCATGAAATCTCCCTTTCAGATTGGGTATTTTTTTCCTCAAAAGAAAGTATAGCTCAAAACAATGAAATGTGAAAAAATAGCTCTATTTTTATATTTTTACATATTTTATTGTAAACTTAAAAAGTACTAGTAAAAGAGAAATCTTATACCCAGAACAATGGAATATGGAGGGAACTACTCAATGAGTGAAGAACAGCGACAAAAAGAAGCGAGATTTGTAGCAAAGTTACCCAAAGAAAAGGTCATTCTGCATGATTTCTATGCCTTGTATAGAGGAGAATGGCATGAAGTAGAAAGTGTTAACAAACAAAAGAAAACAGCTCATATTTATTCAGATAATATAACTTTTTTAGTCAATTTAGCAGAGCTTGATGATTTTATTACTCATGAAGAATATATAAATCAGTAAACCTATCACAATAAAAAGGGGAAATGAAAGATGTACGTACGCGATAATGTATTAGAGGTAACAAGACATGACCAAGCAGGCTATACAGATATAGCAACTACACTTTATATCGGAAGTACTGTAGAAGTAAAAGGGCAAAGATATCGAATTAAGAAATTTCGTTCGATGGACCTTGCATTTGGAGGAAATCGTGTATATTTTGATGTAGAAGCACTGCCTGCAAGACCTATTCGTAAATCATAATAACAAACAAAAAGGAGAATGAAGATGAAAGCTGAAACAGAAGACCGTATTCGATTGGTAAGGGACGTATCCTACGGAACGTCATACGGATTGGTAAAAGTACCTAAAGGAACAATTTTGCAAGTAGACAAGCGAAATGATAGTGATGATGGTGTGCATGTTGTCGATACCGTTATTTTGCAAAATGAACACGGGCGAAAGTATGAGCCTATACATGTATGGGACAATGAATACCATATTGTATATAGTGCAGCAAAGAATAAGCGAAGAGTTGACGAGAATCGTTCAATTGAAGAATTGAAAAAATTCACCGAGGTGTATGCTGTATATGCAGGGAATGTAACCTACGATAACAACAACCTTGGATTTGAAGCAAAAGAAGAATTGTCAGAGCTAACAGACAACCTTTTGGCATATGCTGAGCGACTACGTTATGAAAATGACCGACTAACTGGTGAAAACCTACGTTTAACTATGGATAATGATGAATTGTATGATTTTAAAAAATCCATGATAACAAAAGTGAGCGAAGTCATTGATGAAGCAACAGAAAATAAGAAAAACTCGGATTATATGAATGGTATGTTCGATACAATTAACCATATCCGACCGTTCATTCGCGAGTAAGAAAAGAGGAAAACTACATGGCTCGTTACTCAAAAAAAGAGGAAGTAAACCAATGGATTGATGCTATCAGTGGAAGTTCAAAAGAAGTTGAACGATTTTATCGAAAAGACGATGCTAAACGTGAAACTCCTTTTGAGGTTGTTACAATTCAAACGCACTTTATAACAAAAGAAGTTTTTGTTCATTTTCAAATGGTCTCTTCAAATGAGGAAGAGAACTATGTATTAGATAAAGATACGTTTATGGATATGTTTGTACAAGTAATAGAAACAATCTAACTCGCTTAAAAAGAAGCATGAAAAGGTAGGGTTATTCAATGGAACTAATCAATAAATACTTTAATATTCAAGAAAAGATATATAATTATTTCGGTTATCAAGAACAAGGGCGAGCTATTCCAATGGAAGACCGACGTCAGTATTATTGGTACGTGGATAATGACGAACAAGTTCATTATGCGGAATCTGCGGACGAACTACAAAACCAAGATGGAAAATATTATATTGATACGTTATATCGTTCTCGTATAGGTCAACAAAAGAACGTATTAGTTGGTGGAAACTATACGATGATTGCTGTCGATACCCAAACAAATGGAAATGTATTCTTAGCCATATTTGACAATGATAAAAAGGGAATCGTGGTTGTAAAATAAAAAACGAACACGATTAAATAGATAAAAAACTCATGCAAAACATGAGTTTTTTTTGTATTGTCTCAATACAAAAAACTTTTCATAAGCGAAAAATAAAAAGAAGCATGTCCTTTTTATTTTTGTTTTTTAAATATTTTTTATTGGTATTAAATTTTTCATTAACACACCTATTTCTCGTTTAACGTTATCGTTTATAATCTCAATAAACGCTAATTCATTTCCTCCAAAACGAGTGACTGTCCCTTCGACTCCTCTAAGTACGTAAACACCTTCAATTTTAACGGCTGTTCCAACAGTAATGTCATAAGGCATATCCACTAGTAGTTCTTCTACTTCTAAAGGAAAAGAAGATGATTTTTGTGTTTCCTTGATGTACGTATGGGCTTTAGGTTTGGTAGAAAAAATCGCTTGAATATCAATACCTCCATCCGCATGAAGAATGTATGCAAGGTTAACAGTAGTTAGAGAATACGGAAGAGAGTCATTTTCTTCTACCCCTTCGTCTAACGGGAATGTTTCGAGATGAAGCTCAAATAAATTTTGAGACTGCTGTTCATCTATATAATTCGTAGCTTTTTCTTCTGTGGAGAATACACTACGTAAATCAGAACTGCCATCTGCATGTAAAATATAAACGATGAAAACTTCTTTCATTTTTATCATCCTTTCAGTGCGTACGAGGATTAGGAAACCTGACAAACCATTGCAAATCCCAATGTGCTAAATCGTTCAATAGTATATGTTTTGTTGTTTCCCAGTGTAACTGTGTCTCCGACTGAAACTTCCATTTCCTTATGGACACGAATGAAGTTTCCTGTCTCAATACGAACTGCTGTTAGTCCTTTTGTTAATGTGCGTGTGCCAATTTTTTGATGCTTGTGATAAACGTATAATTCCATTTCCATCATCCTTTCAAAATAGGTAGTGTATGTTTTTGCTTAATGTGAGGGTACTGTTCAATAATTAAGTGCCCCGCTTCTTTATAAGGGAAACGTTGAGTGTTAGGGTTAATCCCGTTCACAACAAATGTCGGTTCTTTAGCGAATGGTTCTCTAAAGTTATAAGAACATCTTCCTTTGGCGCTAAATAGACTGTTTTCGCACAACCACCCTGCTGCATCGAGTAATTCTTTTGCTTTGCGTGACAGCTCGTAAATGGGTTGTTGACCATCTCCATTTAGGCGGACGTAATAACTAGAACTACAATAGTATATAGATACGGCGTGTTGGTCTTTGAACTGGTGGTACAAAGAAAGAGCATACTCGTACTCATCTACATATCGGTTCATTTCCTCCGCTTTCAATTCTAGTAGTTTGTCTCGGTAGTGCTGTGGAATTTCTTTGTTAATGAGTAATTGTTTCGACATTGCATTAATCGAAAAACTCATAGTTTCCCAGGTTTCGGGATGGTACTGTGCTCCGAATAGTTGTGTTCCGTAGTAAGGACGTTTATTTCGTGTATATTCGACTTGCATGATACACTTAATACGATTGGGGTCGCGCTTTGTCGCAAACGCCACCAGGTCATAAAGTCGAATATTCCGTGGGTTCTTTTTGTTAATGGGCTGCATGATAAGTCTTCCTTCTTTCTTGAATACTTGCTCTTTTCTTTGCCATTTTAGTATACCTGTGAAAACGCAAAAATGCAGAAATTGAACAGAAATATAAAAATTCTAGATACGTAGAGTATCTAGAATTTTCTTTTCACTTAGTTTTTTTAAAAATTTTGAGGACAGAGCTTCGGAACAATCCTAGAAATTGGTAATTGGAAGTGGATTAGCATTAACAAAGTTCAGTTATTTCCCCCTAACGGTTGCCCTTCGCATTGCATACCTTTCTGAAATATTGGAAGTTTGTCTCCCTGAAGAAGAAGAAAAGGCTTATAATTATGAGGAAGTGGAATGGAAAGTAAACAAGAAACTAGTAGAGAATGTACAGGAGGTATACAAACGAAATATCTTGGCATCAACTGTCAATAAATCAAGATATTTAAACCGTTTGCTCGATTCCTAAACCCAAGTAGAAAAGAGGAGTCTTATGATAACATTAGGCGATAAAAACACAGTGAAATTAGAGACAGAGTACTCAGGATTAAAAGTACGTTCAGACAAAGTTTTGTTTAAAACCAACAATTCAAACGTAATTATACCTTCAAAACTTTATCCGTTATCCAATAGGAAAAAGATTCAATTATTTAGTTATCTTAATACGGAAGAAACGACAGATACTAAATTAAAAGAATTATTTGATGGAACTACATTCAGTATAGGTCGTTGTTATCAAAATACTCGGGATATATACGAAAAGCTTATTAAAGAAAGTTATAAAGAGCTCGAAATGTATGTAGGTTGGATTTTGAATGGAGGATTACCTATTCACCATAGCTGGTTAGTGTATAAAGGGAATCAGGTCATTGATGGCAGTATTGGTCAACAAGATTCAGATGCTATCCAACTGGTGTATAAAAGTTTTGAAAGTAACCCATCTTTAACTAAAAATGAGTTACGGGAGATACAAGCTGAATTTTTAGTTGAACAATCCAAATTACCGCATTCCGAAACAAAAACGTTTGGTCAAGTTGTAGACTATTTTGTATACGTAGGAACGCCTTGTACTCCTGAAGAAGGAAGAATTATCTTTAATAAGCTACTTAAAGATATTCCGAACCACCCTGCTTATGCTGCCGAAGGTATGAACAGCAAAGGAGCTTCAAAATCTCAAGTCTTATTGGAGAAGAAATTAAAATCTAAGCGGTGACTCCATTAAATAGTATATATGAAAGGACTAGATGCATAACGCGTTTAGTCCTTTTCTATGGTAATCTTATACAATATAAGAATTGTATCAATCCAACTTCTGAAGGTGCTAAAAGGTATCATTTAAGAAATTGGTGGAAAAGAATATAAAACTCGTAAAAGAAAAAAGAATTACGTAAAAAAGAAAATGAAAAGCTTACGAATTACTTTGCGAAGATACAAATTTAAGACCCTATATATTAGATATACCTAATATATAGGGTCTTATTATTATCAACTGTTTTACTTGTCTAAGCTAAAAATAAACTAAATGGTCGCTTCTCCTATTTAAAAATCTTCTGCTTTTTCATAGAGCCAATTCTTCAGTTCGGTTGGTGAGTAAAAGTATTTTCGTTCGTTGTTATCGTTGTGTATAGCACACTCAATTTCATCCCTGTTGTTAATTTTAAAATGCCATCCATCATTCATTAAATCTTGTGTTACTCGTACTATTAACATTGTCCCCTGTAAACCTGATGATGTTATTGCTTGTCTCATTTTAATCATCCCTTCTATTCTCGTGCTTAGATATTTTTATACTAGTATGACACTTTTTCTTATATATTATACAAAAGTATATGAATAATAGAGAAAAATATGCCATCGAAAATTGTGTTTAGCTATGTGTACTAGCTAGAATGTAAATATCAAAAGAAAATAGAGAAACCATGGGGGATACTATGAAAAAGAAGATGTTACTTGGTCTTGCATTAGCTTGCACAGTGACCGCGTTTGCGGGATGCTCGCAATCTGCTGAAAAAGACGGAGACACCGCTATTAAACAAGATAAACAAGAAACAACTAAAGAGAATAAATCAAGCCAAGCATATCAAAAGAAAGAAGTGCAAATGAAAGAGACAAAAAAAGTATGGTATTTGCATGCTTCTGAAGACTCTGTTGATGTGTTGCGTCTTCGTGTAAAAGATACAGAATTGGACGGGCTTATCCAATATGGGACAATAAGTAATGCTATGGGATATGAATCTCCATTAAACGTCATTATGCCTCATGCAGAAATATTAGATGAAAAACGTGAAAAAGGGCAAGACCACATTAAAATGTATGTAAATAATGATATATATGTGGAAGGAGACCTATCCTCTGATACATTAACCTATCGTTACTATCCGAATGATGATAAAACCAAGGAAATGCAAACGGCTGTCTTTACACGAGCAAGTGATGCTGAAATTTCGAAGAAAAAAACGGAACTTCATGAGAAAGAATTAAAAGTACGAATAAAAGAAGGAGCAAAGGTTAAGTCTGCTTCTTCCATTACAAAATCAAAAGCTAAAGAAGCTATAAAAATAGTTAAAGAATATGGGTTAGCAACTAGTGAGTATGAAGTACCAAAACCACAGTATAAGGTAGCATACCTTGAAGACAACAACATTGTTGTAGAAGTGTATGAAGTAATAGATGGGGTGCATGTCACAAGTAACTGGTGTACGGTTGATGAATACGGTGTTGCACAAGAAGAATTTGCTGTTCAAGAAATGTATGGTGAACTCAAAGATAAATAATTCATAGTAAAAAGAAGATACTTGTTAGTATCTTCTTTTGTATATAAAATCATAAATTCCAATTGAATGTTTATCCTGATATACTAAGAATAGGAAAATATCATATTAGAAGGTGAGCGGGCATGGTAAAAGCGAAAAAGTGGAACGCATACTCCATATTCATTGTGACGGTTATTATCATTATGAGCATTTCAATGCTAACTGATGTAACTCAATATATAACAGGTAAGTGGGCTGGAAGTACCACTGATTTATTTATTTCACTGGGGAAAGGAGCTTGCTTCATCGTATTTGTATGGAAAGTGGTTCCGTTTATTTTTAGAAAAATTGATGAGATGGATTAACTTATTTAAATGGATTAGTCAAAAGTTACTTCGGAAGAGTATCTTTTTTTATTAAAAAAATATGTATTTCTATTTTTTCAAGAACTTCCTATACTGTTTTTATAGCAGTATAGCGGATAGAAATGAGGTAATTTAGTGGAACAACCTTCAAAAAAGTGGTCGTTTGATAATTTTATTTTAGCGTTTGCTCTTGTTTGCATGAGTATTCAAATGATTGTTAACGTTACAAAATTCGTAAATGGAACATGGGATGGAAACACTGCAGACTTGCTGATGGAACTTGGAAAAGAAGCATTTTTCATCATAGTTGTTTGGAAGATACTTCCCTCTGTTTTTAAATTAATAGATAAACTATAAAAGTGACTTTACCCTGTTCGACATACGTAAGACAGGGTTTTCTTGCGTTCAGACATGAAGAAAAAACAAAATGGGAAGAGATGAATTAAAATGGATATTAAGAGATATGCAGAAGAATTAGCTGATACGCTATATGAGACGTTAACATCCAGTCAGGATGGTTTTTTGTCCTTTGAACAAGTTGCAGATATAATCTGTAATCATACCGAATTTGGGTTGCGGAAAATAGAAGCAGCGGGGATAAAGCGTTTTAAAGAAAAATACCCGAACGTTATTCAAGAGAGTAATGACAAAGGTTTTATCTCTTATCGTTTGCGTCATAATTTGCTTCCGCATGAAAAGTGTAAATACTAAAAAGAGTTACCGTAGCTTAAATATTTGTTTTTATAATATTTTCGCTCGAAAAAGAAAAAGCAGTTTAATAAAAAAGCCCGTTCTTTTATAAGAAGGGGCTTTTTTATTACTATGCGCTTGTTAATTCATGTTCAGGTGTGTCTGATTCTTTAGCAATCTCTTGGCTTTGGTAATACTCCAATGCTTTCATGGTTGATGTGAAAGAAGCTGTTTCGTCAATTTCTTCTACTAACGCTTGTAAGGAAGCGAGGTCGCCGTAGAAGAATTCTTTACGTTGGTTCACTTTATTTACACGTTGTGCATCTAAGCGTTGATGAAGCATTTGCTCCATTTCAACCGCATTATCGCTGAAAATCATCGCATGAACATCAAACTTAAATGGAACGGATGCATCTCCAAGTTCGTCTACACGGTCTTGTGGGTTCAAGCGTCGTGTCATTCCGACTTTAAACATATTCTCACCAAACGAACCTAAATTCGAAATCACATACACATAACCTGCACGACCATTGGCACGCTTCGTAATTTCTTCTTTTTCTTCTTCCACTTTATTAATTTGCTCTTGAAGTAAACGGAGTTTTTCTTGAAGCGCAGCAATCTTGCTTTCATCTGTTTCAGACTTAAGCAACTCTTCGTTTTTCGCCATTTCTTGCTTGTATTTTTGCTCTTCTTTCTCGATTTTCTTGCGTTCTTCTTCGAGTAACTTCTTCTCTTGTGCTTCTTGTTTCATTTGCTCGCGAATCAAGCGTTGTTCTTCTTTTTCGCGCTCTTTTTGTACGTAGTATTCGTATTCAACTTGAACAGATTGTTTAAACAGAGGTTCTAACTCATTTAAGAATTTAGTTACAGTTGGGAGAATGCTTGCACTTCCGAGAGAGGCAATTACTTGGTATTTCACAATCAACTCACGTGCGCGTTCAAGTGATTCATCTAATTTTGAATAGCTAAGGCTATAAAGGATGTTTTGAAGTTCTGCTTGAAGTCCGATAACCATTAAGCTGTAAATCGTTTGGTTGGCTTTCGTGTTGTAACGCTCTTTATACGAATCAAGCAATGTCTTAATCTCTTTGTTCGTTTGGGTAATCATCTTACGTAGCGCTTTCGATTCCTTATGTTTTAAATCAAGAGAGACGATTGGTTGAAGGGCGTTTTGATAAACGGACTCTTCCATTTGTTTTAGTTGAGCAGAAATCGCATCGTAATTTACGGCATCGGGGAAGGTTTCGATTAAATGTTGGATACCTTGGAAATCATGTTTAAATGCACTGATTTTTTTCTCGTTGCGTTTAATCGCTTTTTCTTGTTTCTCTAGCTCTTTTGTCGCAGCTTCCAATTTTTCGTTTTCTTCGACTAATTGCTCTTGAAGTTCAACCGTCTGTTTTGCCATGTCCTCGTTCAATTCACGCGCATCCGCTGTTGCTTTATCCATAAGTTCTTGCATTAAACGTTCTTCGTTAGATAAGCGTTCTCGAATACTCGCTAACTTTTGTTCTTCTTCTTTAATCGTTTTGTCTAATTGAAAAAGTGCTTTCAATTTTTTTAGCATCGTTTCATCTCCCTTAATCTAGCTACCTATACATATGTTCTATTTCGCTTTTTCATACACTGGAAAAAGCGGAAACTCTTTCATTATCTTATAAAAACATAGGTATATTGTCAAACGATGTAGATAAACAGGAAGAAGGATAAAAGGAGTGATAAAAAGACAAAAAACGCCTATTTTTTAGGCGTTTTTCTCATTAGAACTTTGATTTTTTTGCCATAGGCTCAATCCACCTATCCATTATCCACTTTAAAAAGCGCCACGGGCGTTTGTCTTTCTTTGAAAGATGCTGTTGGTAGATGTACGTATACTCAATTGCTTGAACCGCTCCTCGATTACGTTTAAACTGTCCCGCACCTGCACTGAAGTGACCTAAATAATTTTCTTCTAACACTTTTTGAGTAGCAAGAAACGTTAGCAAGCGATATAAGCCTTCTTCTTTGTCGTTGTCTGTGTCATAACCAACAAACGGAGTCGTTAGGGTGCCGTTTCGATGAAAGTACCCAACCATCCCATAAATTTCATCGTTACGTTTGAGTAGCTTGAACTCCATTAACTGATGTTCGTAGGCATTGCGGAAAAATCCAAGCGTGAATTGCGGGTTATGAGGTGAATACTTTTGAATGTATAGTGCATCATACCATTTCTTAAGTGCTTGAATGGTTTCTTCTGTTGTTGATGCATGCTCTACAATTTCATACGATGTCTGTTTCAAAAGTCGTTTGTCATTTAAATAATCTTTTCGCTTTTTCTTGTTAAGAGTTTTGAAGTGAGCAGGGTCAAAAAGATAAACTGAACGAGACATTACTGCTTCATACGCTAAGTCGTTTAAACTCGCACACATCTCTTGATGATATACCTTATTTAACGAACGGAAAGCAATTGTATGCGTTGGAAACTGTTTTGTTAGCAAAGTAGTAATAGTCTGCAACTGTGCATACGACAAAGGAAAATATAGATTGGTAGATAACAACCAATTGTTCACAACGACCATGCGGTTGACTGGTGTCTTGCGCAATACATATCCTAGTCCATCAATGACTTTACTTAATCCTTTTTCAAGAGAAGGTTTACCGAGTTCCCATAATTCTTCTTTTGCATACGAGACGTAATGTGTATACGGAGAGCAGACATAAGAATTATCAAATTCTTTGTCGTTTACCGTGACAGGCATAATGATGTCATCGATTTCTAGCAGGTATAATTGTGTATTGACGTTTTGGATATGACGCTTCACCCCATGTTTCATAAGTGGCAACAAGTAATGTTTGGCATAGAGTCCGTCTCGCTTTGTTTCCCACTCAATTTCGTGCATTGTATCCTTATTGTGCAAGGCTATCATGAGTAGGTCCTTTCCAACGACTTTCAATACGCTTACGTTTTTTATCCGATACCATCTCTTCATAAGTACCGAAGCGGAAAGATGGTAAAACTAAATCGTGCTCATTCCAATAACGATGAAGTTCTCCAATAATGTTAACTTCGACTATTTGCTGACGAGTATCGTCCTGCAGTTGTACTTGAATTTCAATATCCTGCATGTCATGTTGAATCACTTTATACTCGCTAATTTCATCGGATGCGAACAACATTGCACGTCTGATGAAATCAGGAAACAGAGGAATCGGCTTACCATTTCCGTTGCTTTCTCCGTAAAACATATCATCACAACGCCCATCAATACGTTCAAGTGCCGTAAATACAGACCCACACGGACATTCATAGCTTTTGGTTCGGTTAGTCGGATGTTTCCTCTCTACTAAAATATCATTTAATCGATAGCGAATAATCGGTTGAGACGTTCGAGTGAAATCTGTAATAATCGGAACAAATACGCCGTTCTCTTCGTCTAAGTATTCTTTTTCAATACGGATGATGTGCTCGTTAATATGAAGCGTCCCGTGTTCACATGTGGAAGCTAAAAAGCCTTCTGTACATTGGTACACTTGATGGACGCGTTGATTAAAAACGGATTCGATATATGCTTTGTCGATGTCTTCTAACACTTCTGCTACTGCGATAATTTTCTGTGGCGAGATATCAACGATACCTTTTTGTTGCCACTCGGATACGTGTCGTAGTGCTGATGCAGGTGCAACTAGAATCGTTGGTTGCAGCTCTTGTAATGACTCACGATGTTCTGAAAATGGTTTGGCTAAATCGAAAAACGAAAACGACAGTCGATTGCTTTTGGTTCCTTCGTATAAATTGTTATTCGCTCGAAGAAAAAAAGCGATTTTGTGTCGTGAACGAAGAGGGGAAGGAACAACATGTGCTAATACGGCTCCTACCCACATCGCTTGCTCTTGTTTAGACACAAGAAATAGTCCTCGATTTCCTGATGTCCCTGAAGATAAACCAATGCTGATACCCTTTAGCATGGGTGAAAAATCGCGCGTACGCTCTGCCTGAATTGCCATGTTCATTGCGAACTTTTTCTGAATACCTATGGTGTTCAACTCATCAAAATGCTCCATCATCATGTTTTTATCAATGGTAGGAAGCAAATGCGTGGCACTTTGTTCAACTGCAACTTCATAACCTTCGTAATAATTGCGATAGAAAGGAGAGTTCTTCATCACAAACTGCAAGTGTTTTTGAATCTTCTTTTGTTGATATCGCCATAGGGCGTCTTTAGACTTGAATTGTTTTCGCATGGATAACCGAACGTATTGAGAAAGAACCGCTAATTTATTCATAGATATATCCTTCCTTTGCTTTATTCCATGTCACGTGACAATGAGTAGGTAAGATATCGATAACAGGATACAAACGTGAAAAATGATGCAACCGATGAAGTGTCTCACGATAAGCTTGTGCATCCGCCAGTAGTAAATGAGCAATCTTATGTGGGTAGCACAGTTCTTTAAACGCATGACTTGTCCAAACTGCATCTGCACATAAGAATACCTGTTTTCCGCTACCTAACGTGACAATCACGCCAAATTGACCTGTAGCATGGCCTGGTAGGGATACCACATATAAAGAGGTATCATTAAGGACATGGTAACCTGTTGAAAAGCCTTGGAAGTCTTCTCGTTCTACTGATGGTTGTTTATCAAGGAAGACCATTCGCTTTTCTATATCCACTGGTAACGTATCAAGTAGGCAACCCTTTGTTAAAGCACTGAATTTACTTCGCCGTTTCACATCTTCATAGGCAGTCGAAAACGTTAAAATAGTCGCTTGCGGAAAATCAAGTAAGCCTGCCGTATGGTCTCCATGAAAGTGAGATAAGATAATGTACTTGATGTCTGATGGTGAAATGCCATCTGCTTGCAATTGCGACACAATGCTTTCATGTTCCTTGAAGTGAACAGGTGTTAATTTAGCATAAAGTGAATAAGGAAATTGCTTTGTAGCATCTAGAAAGTGCGATGCATATCCTGTATCAAATAAGATATACCCGTATTCTTCATGTTCTAACAATGCCACCGTTGCAGGAAATGAAATAGGAGCAAGTGATTTGCTTGGGTCTACCACTTTTTCAGGGTGTGTACAATAACCTGTACTGTAAAGCTTAAGCGAGCGAATTTGACTCATGTTGTGTGTTCTCCTTCCACCACGTAGCGAAATGTTCAATGCCTTCCTCAATACTTACACGAGGTGTATAACCAAGTTCTCGTTTTGCCTTTTCAATGCTTAAAGTTTGGGTCTTACTAAGTACGCTAACGGTATAGCGAGTGAGTAGCGGTTCTTTTCCTTTTTGGAACCAATTCGCATAGGTTTCCATCATCCTTGCAAGAAAAAAACCGACTGAAAAAGGAATGTGTCGGTACCGTACAGGTTGATTTAATTTATTCATCACTTGTTCAATTACCTCATAGAGAGGAACAGATACACCATTTGTGATGTTGTATTTTTGACCGAGTGTCTCGTCTCCTGAGTTCATGCATAAAAGGAGAGCATCTACTACGTTTTCTACATACGTAATATCAACTTGAACGTTTGCTTGTCCAAACTTCGGAAGAGCTCCTTCTTGGCATACACGAATAAGTCGAGGAAGAATTGCGTTGTCACCTGGACCGAATAAGGCACGAGGGCGAATTGTAATCACAGGTAAGCCTTCCTTGAATGCACGGTCAATTTCGCATTCCGCTAAGTATTTGGTTTTCGCGTAATTATTAACAAACGTAGAAGGGAGGTCATCACTCTCTTCTACGTTTGTTCGTTCATCGTAATGAAAATAAAGGCTTGGTGTTGATACATAAATTAAACGTGTAACGCCTGCTTTTTGGCACCCTTCTATTACATGTTTCGTTCCTTCTACATTTGATTGATAGAAGTCTTCGTACGCTCCCCAGGGAGAAGAAAAGGCTCCTGAATGAAACACATAATCTTGATTTTCACAAGCTTCTATAACAGCTTGACGGTCTTCTAATGCACAAGGGATAAAGTGTACTCCTTGGTCTGATAGATGATTTCCAATCGCTTGATTGCGTCCTATGCCTGTTACATGATGACCTAAGTTTGTTAAACGAAGAGCCAGTTTTTGTCCTAAAAACCCTGTTGCGCCTGTTACGAGTATGTTCATGAGTGTTCACCATCCCATCTAATATCATGTGTAGAAACAGCGGTCATGGATTGACCGTGTTTACGGCTTTCTTTCCATAGGTCGTACATGCTAACAAATTGATAAAAAAACGGCTTCATATCACCGCTTCGGTACGTAATGTCTCGGTATGTAAAAAAAGCATTCCATAGTTCTTTCCATGAATGGTGTTTATGATTGTGCCAGCCGTATACAAGCATGGCAAGCTTTATTGCTTCCTTCGTCTCTTCACTTGGATACAAACAAGAAGAAACAGATTCGATAAAAGCAGGAACCACGTCTGGTGAAAACAAATGTAATCCTGATGTAGCACGGGGATTGCACTCAATTGGGTAAGGCGTTCCGTTTTCATCTACAATAAAATCGAATGATAATTGCCCTGTAAAGGATAACGCATTCGCTATCGTTTTGACAAATCGTTCAATAGCAGGATGTTCGCAATGTTTAAAGGCTATCGTTGCTCCAACACCTGCTGTAAGTTCTGTTTGATAGGTGGTATGCGCCATGACAATTCCGTCACGTACGATGCTGTATGAGCAGTACTGTGCACCTTCTATTTTTTCTTGCATTATCCATTCGCTACGCGGTGTAAACAAGTGACGTTCAGGTTCATAATCCTCCGCAGGGAAAAAGTGAACATCATCAGAGAAGCGAGAAAAGATTTTTTTAACGACTACGTCTTTTGCGAAAAGTGTTTTTGCATGTTCTGCATTTGATACTTCTGATAAGCGAATTGTTTTAGGAACAGCGAATCCCAGTTCTTCTGCTAGTTGAATAAAAGTCTGTTTGTTATGTAATTGTTTCATATCTTGAAATGCGCCTACAAATACGTCGCAATAAAACGGAATACGTTCTCTGTACATAGATAGATAGAAACTTTCTTCGCATGTCGGTACTAATAGGTCTATATGATGTTTCTTTACAAGACGCGACACTTCTTCGATGAACACATCAGGCTTTGTACGAGGTGCTGATAATTGAATATAAGCTTGGATGCTGTTTGATGCTTTCGTAAGCGGATAAGGTGTGCTGTCCGCAGCATAAACTTCATAACCACGTTCATGAAAGAGTCGGCATAGATGCAAAGCAACAGGCGCTCGGGCACCTGTCACTAATACGCGTTTGGGTGTAGTCTTAGTATTCAAATAAAACACCTCCAATCGATAAACCTGCTGATGTGCCAAGAAGCAACACTTTATTTCCACGTTTTAAGCGACCTTGCTGAATGGCTAAGTGTAAACCAAGAGGAATAGAAGCTGAAATCATATTGCCATAGTTTTCAATGATGTTCATAAATAGTTCTTGTTTCACGCCTAGTTTACGACGAATGATTTTCATTGCTGATGCACTCGCTTGGTGAGGAATCAATAAGTCTACATCCGATAAATCCATTTCCGTACCTTCAAATAACTCATTCATAAACGAAGGAAGTTTTCTTGAGGATAGTTTAAAGATAGATGTGCCGTCCATATGGAACAAGTATGGGTTTTTATTTTCTTCTTGATAGTGTTTAGCATGTAATTTTGTGCCTCCGCCTGCAATTTCAGCGAAGTGAGCGCCGTCGCTGTACGTACGCATATGAGAAGCAATAATATGTGATGACTCTTCTGTTCTAGAAAAAACCGCAGCTACTGCACCGTCTCCAAATAGAATGCTACTTTCATTTTGTTCAAAGTTAATGCCGACTGATGCAATTTCAGATGAGACTAGTAATACGCGTTGGTAACGACCTGCATGGAGCAAATATGAAATGGTATCAAGCGCTGTTACAAAACTTAAACACGTTGCATTAATATCAAAGCATGGAATCCCGCCTGCTTCTTTCCCTAATGCTTCTTGAATAAGTGATGCATTACAAGGAATAGGCTGTTCCATCGTTCCTGAAGCACCGATGATACAATCAATCTCTCCTAGTGTGATGCCTGCTTCTTTAAGTGCTTCCTTGGCCGCTTCTGCTCCCATATACGAAGCGGTTTCCTGTCCACTCACAAAGTGACGTTGTTTCACACCTGACTTTTTCTCCGACCATCCTTCTTTTGCGTTAATAAGTCTATCCATTTCTGAGGCAGTTACGATACGTTCAGGTAAATATGCGCCTGTACCTAGTAGTTTGACGTTTCGTTTCATGAGTTAATCTCCTTTTATATGTAAAGTTTCTATTAATAATTTACATGTGGTTTGTTTTTCATGTTTTTTTATGTTTGTTCCCTCAGTATATCGTATAAAAACAGGAAAATCGACTAATATTTCGTTTAAGAACTGTAAAAAATATAAGAAAAGGTATATTTTTCATACTTTTTGAAAGTAATTTACTTTTAGAAAAGCGTAAAACATGCTACACTACAAATACTTAAGCGGGCTTAAGGGTAGAAAGTGAAAAATTGAATGAGATAAAAAAGCTTTTGTGGCTAACAAGAGCGTAGATAGTTTGTAGGGATGAAACCAATACATATGAAATGGGTGGAGAACATGGGAACACAGACATGGACACAATCAAACGAAACAATGTATAAATTAGAAACGATGAACGGTTCTTCGCTCGAACGCATTCACTTTTTTGCGCCAAATGATGAGATAGCTGAAATGATGAAACAGGCTATTCTGCAAAAAACAAAAAGTTCGTCTGTAGGAAATTTAATGCGCATGCAGTGAGTAAAAAGGAGATGAAACAACTTTGGGTGATTTAACATTTTTTCATATCGGAAATGTATGGGTAGACCATTGCCGTGCAAAAAAGATGAAACATAAAGAAATCCCTCGTTATCTAGAGGAGTACATGCCAATTGATAATAAAGAAGCACATGTAGCCATCGAAAAATACGTCCGTTATTGCATGGGAGACGAGACTCTTACAGGAGCAGACATGAGTGAGATTTTTCCTTTGTTGCAACAAAAAGTACATAATAAGTGATGAAAAAGAGAAAAAGCTCTTACGTTACAAACGTAAGGGCTTTTTTGTATTTACATGAATTTCTTAATTTGTTCAGCATAGTGATTAGCTTCAGCTTCGGTTTTAACTGCGCGTCCCCTAATCATCTTAGTTACTTCTTCAATTTCTTCTTGTGTAAGTCCCATATCCGTGCCTTCTTCCCAATTTAATCTTGAGATGAAAACAGTTCCTAACAAAACGTTGTATGGAAGGAACAATAAATTTGGTTGTAGTCTTTCTGCAATACCATTTTCATTTACATAGATATCATACTTATTTTCTAACGGGAATGCTTCAATTAGTCCGCCCACAATTGCTTGTTTCGCTTCTAGTGTGTTTGGTATTTCTCGTATCTCCACACTCTTTAATGGTTCTTTTACTAGCACTGTGATTGTTTCAGGTTTAGACATTTACTATCTTCCTCTCTTTTTTGTTGTTATGGTATTTTTTTCAATTTCCACATCATTATAGCAAAAAAAAACAAATTGAGAGAAAAAGAATGCAAATCTTTAAAAGTCGCTTATAATCCATTCAAAAAAGGAGAGTGGTAGATTGATATGAACAAGTTTTTAAAGGTTAAATTAGCCTTAGCAGGTGTAAGTTTAGCTATTGGGCTTTTATCGAATATAAAGGTAAGTTACGCGTTAACAGATAATGCGGTAACGCCTGAACAGTACGGAGCGAACGGAACAGATACAAAAAATGATGCTAAAGCATTACAACGCGCATTAAATGCTTCTACGAACGTTGTGCTAAAAGGAGGCGCCACGTATTATATTTCAAGTCCCTTAACAGTGGACCATACGGTAAACATTACGACAACGGGCGGAAAGGCATCGATTGTGAAAACAAGTCTTCGTAAAAAAGAAATTGCTTTTCATTTTAAAAATGATGCAGTCAGTCAGTCGCGTATGCACAACACTGCTAAAAAAGGTCAAAAATATATTGAAGTGTACGGCACAAAAGGAGTACATGTAGGTGACTTAGTTCACTTAAAATCATCAAAACTATGGAAATGGGACAACCGTGGTTATTTAACCAAAGGTGAATTATTGCGTGTAAAAAAAGTAGAAGATAAGAAAATCTATTTTGAAACTCCGCTTCAAGATTCTTATTACGTATCGGGTGAACAAGTAACGGTTTCGAACTATCGTAATCAAACGATTCATATGAAAGACGTATCTTTTTCTTATGAAAAACCATTTGATTCTCAAAAAGAATTAGTGTTAATTGAGCAAACAACCAATGCTCTTCTTGAAAACGTGGAAGTGAAAAAAGCACCTCGTTTAGGGATTCGCCTTCAACGCACGTACCAAACGACTGTAACGGGCGCACACGTTGATTTAGGGACAACACCTGATATTCCATCAGGATACGGAATTCAAGATTATGGCGGTACCTTTAATACTGTGAAGAACAGCTATTTTTCACATGTACGACGTGGTGTAGATTTTTCAGGTGAAACACCTTCTCGTTTCGGTTCTGTAAAAAACAGTGAAGCGGTTGGACCTGCAAAAAACAAACTTGCTTCAGGCAATAGTGGATTTGGTACGCATTCTACAGCTGAAAACATCGTATTTGAAAACAATAAAATTAATGGATTCAGCTACAGTTTCTTAAGTCGTGGCGACCATATTGTGATTAAAAACAATCATGCATCAGGTGTTATCCGTGCTTTTGTCGCAGCGGGATTTGGTGATAATCTTTACGTAAGTAATAACCGCTACGAACATGGCGGAAATGCAGAGAATTTCTTGCGTGTTATTAAGACCTTTGACGGGAATATCACCCTTCAACACAACTATGCTGGCGTGTTAGTAAAAGACTTTGCACAAAATGATGCTAAAGGGTTAAAAGGGCTTCAACTTACTGCTAACCGTGGAGTGTTTGTGCAAAAATCAAAAAGTCCATCGTATCTTGTGCGTAGTTTGGATTCAGTGAAATTGAAAAATACCATCATTGAGAAAAACAGCATGACGATGCGAAAAGGTAAAAAACGATTCGTGACACGACTAGACCTAAGCGATAAAAGTAACATGACTGATAAAGTCTATTAAGTAGAGTCGCTTAATCTCATTTGTAAAAAAACAGCCTACAGTTCTTATCACTGTAGGCTGTTTTTTGATTCGCTCTATTTTTAAATCTTTTTCTCATGGTATGAAACCGTACTAATATGTTCATGAAGTAAAATAGACATCGTACCATTAATGAACTCAGCTAGGTACACAGGTTGTTTAACGACTTCTTTGAGGTAACGTTCTTGAATGTCAAGGATAGGGATATACTGTTTAATTTGTGCTTCGGAATGAATGTTCTTCCGAATTGTCGCTCTCATTTGTACGCCTTGTTCATAACGTGCTAGGACAACGGTGCCTCGTTTATACATCGACTTTCCTTCTTTTATAATTCGTTTTGTAGGCGCTCTTGTAAGACTCGTTTATCATACATAAATTTTTCATACTTTTCTTTTTCATATGTATTAAGGTGCTGTTGAATTTTTGCTTTGACGTCCTGAAATACAGTTTCTAATTCAACTATTTCTTCTTCTCGTTGTTGAGAAGGTAACTGAGAAAATGACGCGATTGCTAATTTAACTGAAGTCATGTACACCTGTTTTAGTTGGTGCTCGGTATCTAAAGAAACTTCTGTACGTTCTACAAGTTGCGTTATCATTTCATCCATTTCTCTTTGCAAGTTCACTAGTTTAGAAATATGCGGGCATGTTAGGTCGAGAGTTGGTTCGGGGGTTGCTGTGTCTTCTGTCTCACTTTCATATTTAATTTTTTGTTGTTTTATATGAGCTTTTGTCTCCTCGCTTACAAACATGGAAGCCAGTTTACCTGCAGTACGTACTGCTCCGTTCAGGCTCCATATAAGGATAGCAAATACAATTCCCGCAGATACCCATGAATCTTCTTTAGTCATATGAGAAAGTATAGCGATTAAAGTGAATGGAATCGTATAGGAGTTAAGTTTGCGAGATGATATATCCTTCAGTTTGCTTAACATAAAAAGTATAAATTGTAGCATAAATGATTCTCCTTTTAATTATCCGAGCGTGTGCGTTCTTGCAGCATTCGCTTGTCGTATTTAAATTGTTCGTATGCTTCTTGTTCAGCGATATCTAAGTGCACTTGTATATCAGCTTTAATCTTTTGAAAAAGTTCCTCTAATTCAGGGAATTCTGTTTTACGATGTTCGGGTGAAAGTTTAGAAAATGAAGTAAGGGCTTGCTGAACAGTTGCCATATAGACCTCTGTTAATTGGTGATTAAGTTCTGTTGTTACCTCTGTTTCTTTATGCACGCGGATAATCATTTCATCCATCTCTTCTTTCAAAAAAAGTAACTGGTTAGTATATGGACATGTTCGGTCAAATGTTGGTTTCTTGCGATTAGATGTGTCTTCTTCTTTTTCTATATTCTTTTCTTTGTAATATAAAGAAATGTCAGCGAAATCGTGCTCAGTGGTTTTTTTCTCTTTTTTGGAAAATGTTTGAGCTAATCTTCCGATGCTTCGAAGTGTAACGCTGAAACTGAGGGTCACGATTAACAATCGAATGCTTAGTGATAAAAGAGATTCATGTGGCATCATATGCGTTGTAACAAGAGAAAAGGAAACAGGGAATGACAATAGCAAGATACGCGGATAAGAAAAAGTGGCAAGTTTGCTAAGATGCTTTAAAAACTTTTTAAACATGGTGGTGCCCCTTTAACTGTTAGTGAGTGGTATTCCTTGGTGTCGCTTGCTCGTAATAAACGTTTGTTATATTCATATTCTCGTATATTCTCTTTGTGAAATCCTCTAAGATGGGATTGGACTTCTCCATGAATAGAATCGAACATGTCGAGTAGAATAGGGAACTCTTTTTCTTTTTCTTCGTTAGGTAAAACACGAAACGCTTGAATGGTATTCGAGATGCGGGTTAGGTATACGTCTTCAAACTGATGTTGCAACTCTGTACTTGGCGTGAGAAACGTATACGTATATTTGACTTCTTGTTCAATTTCTTGTTTTCGATGCAGTAATTTAGCTGTGTATGGACATGTCAAAGCTGTCTGTTTTTCCTCAGTAGGAACGTACATTCTTTTTGGTATTAATGGAACCGTTGGACGTCTCTTTGAAGGTGAGGGAGGTGCTTGTTCTGATGCTTTTTTGTTTCCCCATTCACCTAGGGAGTCTAATACCTCTTGTAGAATAATTGTAGCCATGAAGCCACAAAGAGCGCTGATAATAAAGTTCGAAAGAAGCGGAGCATTTAGCAATGCAAATAGTTCAAATAAAGCTCCTGAAGAAAAGAGATATAAAAGAGGAGCAGGAATGGATTCGACTTTCCCGATTAATTTAAAGAAGTGGTATTTCACTCGATTGCCTCCTAATATTGGCGGTTTCGCATGTAGAGCAACCGCTTTTGTTTTTCGTAGCTTTGACGTGTTTCTTTGCGAGTATTTGCTAGGAACCTAGATACATTCGCTTCTGTTTCATTTGCAAGGGTCATTAGAGAAGAAAACTCTTCTTGGCGTTCCTCTTGTGACAATTTGTTAAAACAAACAATTGTTTTATCTAGTGTATCTATATACACATCGTGTAACAAATGGTGTTCGTCTGTTGAGAGGTTGCGCTCGTTTTTAATTACACTGACCAGGGTTTTAATTTCTTTCTGTTTTTCATGAAAAGCTGTAACGTAAGGGCAAGAAGGATGAGGTGAGTTCTTTGCTTTAGACGTTGAAGTATCTTTAACGGGAATGGGTTCTAGACTGTGTAGAATTTCATCAAAAACTTGTGATTCTCGTACACGTTTCTTTTCTTCGTATTCGTCCCATTTACTATCAAGATGCCATAGTAATTGACTAAGCGGAAACGATAAAAACATTCCTAGGATAAGACAGAAAACACCTATAGGTAATGTGGAGGGGTCTGACAGGTCTGTTGAGGAAAGGATAGAGACAATTTTGACGAATCCGATTCCCAAAAAACCGCCTGATAACAGTGAAATTCCACAAACCAGTTCATCTTTTTTTAATAGTTTTCTTATTAGTTTTTTCATGTTGTTCCTCTTTGTTTAAAGTTTTATTTGTATTATATCATCTGACAAAAAAATAAAAAACATATGTTTTACAAATAAAAATTCACTCACCTTTATAGAGAGTGGGTCTCTGTGCGTATGAATGTAATTATTGTAAACGGAGTGGCGTCGGACTAGAAGTAGTGTTGGTGATAGAAGTATTTTTTCTTTGCATTTCTGTGTTTTTCATTAATATTGAGAAAACGGAGGTGTTAATATGCTTAAAAAAAGAATGTTTATTTGGGTTACTGTTGGTTTAATGCTAATTGCAGTTTGTTACTTGTTTCTACATAGAGAAAGTAATACTAAGCCAAGACTACCTAAAGTATATACAGAATCGAAAGAAGTTCCTGTTTATCTTGGTCATTACTACAACAAAGAGTTAGGTATGCTTTCGAGAGAAAAACATGTAGGTGAAGAAATTATCAGACTGTTAGATATGAAAAAAGCTACAACTATTCATAAAGGAGAAAGATTGTACATTGATTTAAACGCAAGAATGAAAAATGACCAACGATTTGAAGTGATTGAAATAAAAAAAGATGGTGACGGTTATAAAGAGGAAAAACTTTTACAAACATCATATACTCCTAAGATATTCCTCAATTTATCCAAGAAAAAAGGAGTTTATAAGGTAATTATCAGAAGTTATAAAGGGAAAGCGTCTACAGACTTTGGTATTCTACTGAATATTAAAGAATAGATTTTAAAAAAGGAGAGATGAAGATGAATTGGCTTAGCGTTGGAAACAAAAGAGGTAAATAAAAAGGGAGATTGAGATTGCCATAGATAAGTGGGGTTATGGGCAGGACGCAGGTCTTGTTATTCAGAGAGGTAAAGAAGAAAACTTGCCTCCTAAACATTGAAGGATTAATGCCAAATTAGGAACAACTAACGTATGTAACGACAAGACATCAACATTTAATGTTTTGCTAATTCGTTATGTATTGCTTGTTAATAACTGCTTAAAATGGATATATCTCTACGCTCATGCTAGAATTAAAAAAGAGAACGATTGGAGTGAAGCCAGTGATAAAAATGAATGAAGGCAACGTCTTAATTATTGAAAACGAAGGAATGCAAATTGACTTAGAAGATGACATTCAGGATGGAATGACTATCCAACTGCGTGTTCCACGTGCATGTATCACAATGACAGGTCTTTACAAAAAAGACGAACTGCAAGGGATATTAAAGGGAAATAGTGACGATTTACATATGAGCGTTATACATGAATTACTTACGGAGAATATTGGAACTAAAAAAGTGCTGCGTACCATTTTCAGTACAGTGGATATCCATCACGATACGAAAAATGATTATAAAATTGGATTAACGTCAGAAGATACGCAAGTTTGGTTTCCTCTTTCTAAAGAAGAATGGGAAAAAGTAGTTTCGTACCTTCGTTGGGTAGCGCGAGGATATAAGTAAGAGACCCATCATATAGTAAGACACCTAACCTTTATTCTTTCGATAAGGGTTCTTTGCTGTTTTGATGCTTACGTACAACGAAATAAAAAAAGAATAAGGAGTCAGAAAAGAGGAAAGAGGTATTTTTCTTTCTTTTTTTGTCTTGCTTTTGAATTGCTATGGTAGAATTTCCAAGAAACATACATCAAAAAAAGCGGAGGAATACATTTTGTCTATTATTTTTCAAGGTGACTATAAAACATTAAAACCACAAGGATACACATATTCAAAAATGTTTGCAGCGAACTACATTTGCTATCACAAAGATAACGTATGGTTATACAGAAAAGGAAGAGAAGTTGAAATTAGAGACTTCTATGAAAATAGCTATCTTGTGCTGGATTATCTAATTAAATGCAACTTTGTTATTGGTAACGAATTTAACCGCATTGCGCTTAATCGTGAAACAAAGGAAATGGAAGAGTTCGACCGATTCAAACACGATAGTTTTTACCAAATTGGAAAAAGCCGTGAAGACATGGAGGCTTTCTACAATCGATATCATGTAACTTCATTGGAGCAACCGACTATTGATACATTAAAAGACTTGTATGAACAAGGTGTTTTAACAATTATAAAAGAAGACGAAGTAAACAAATAAACATATCAACTTACAAAGGAGAAATGAAAAATGAATGAAGTTATTGGAAGTAAATTTGTTATCAAACGTGACACTTGGGGAACACATAATTATTATGTAGAACATGGACCATTCGCTGGCAAACAAGAAGTTATGAGTTATCTTAATAAAAAAGACGCTAAGCAATTTGACTCAGAGAAAGAGGCACAATATCATATTGACCATGTATTACCTGAATGGACTAGAAAAGAAAAATATGTAGTAGAAGAGATTTCCGAATTCGATATATTGTTTTTATAGAACAAACAGATGATAAGCTACTCATTGTAAGAACACGATAAACATTTTATTATAATAGTTACTAAGAGATAAAACATTTCTCTTCCGAAGAGATGTTGTTTCGGAACATGGTACGAGAAAATGTACTTGTTATAAAAGAAGTTATTAAAAAGAAAAGTCGCTTGGAATTTATCCAACGCGACTTTTTGTTTACCATGCTTATTACTTTGTAGGGTTCACTAAAATTTTGATTTGGTTTTTTTCTTTGGTTAATGCTTCAAATCCTTCTGTTACTACATCATCTAATCCAATTTCTTTTGTCACTAAATCCATTGCTTTAATTTGCCCGTTTGCAATCAAGTCGATAACCTGAGGGAAAATATTACGATAAGCAATAATGCTCGTCATACGTTTTTCACTTAACACAAATTCATTAAGCGGAAGATTAGCAGGCTTTTCCCAAATACTTACGTTTACCACGTTTCCTTCTGTTTGGGTTGCGGATACTGCCATACCAATTGTAGCTTGAATACCCGCTACTTCGAATGCAACATCTACACCTAAACTGCCTGTTAGGTCTTTAATATGTGCAACTGCATCTTCTTCTAATGGGTTAATGACAACATCGGCACCTACTTCTTTTGCAAATGCTTGTCGTTCAGGAGAAACTTCGACTGCAATAATTTTACTTGCTCCTGCAGCTTTAGCTGATTGGATGACAAGTAGACCGATAGGACCTGCTCCGAATACCGCTACGGTGTCACCTAAACGCAGTCCGCTTTGGCGTACAGCGTGTACAGCTACAGCTGTTGGTTCTACAAGGGCAGCTTGCTCGTATGTCATCGTGTCAGGAATCTTGTGTACCATATGTGAAGGAACGACACTGTACTCTGCAAATCCACCATTTCCACCTGATAAACCAACAAATCCTAGTTTGTCGCACGTATTATAATGACCTTTTTTACAAGATGGGCATTCTCCGCATCGTAAAATAGGTTCTACACATACACGGTCACCGACTGCAAGGTGCATGATGTTTTCACCTACTTCGACTACTTCTCCTGAAAATTCATGTCCCATAACAACAGGTGCTACGTCCCCTGAAACAGGGTGAGGCGTACCAACAGGAACAAAGATAGGACCTGCTACATACTCATGTAAATCAGACCCGCAAATTCCGCAATAAGCTATCTTTATTTTTACATCGCCTTCTTGAACGACGGGTTCTTGTACCTCTTCTACACGTAAATCTTTTACATTATGCCAACGTAATGCTTTCATGTTTAACACTCCTTTTAGTTTTAATCATCAGATGTTCTGACAACTTATAAATTCTTCAAGATGTTGGAAAAATCCTTTTGACAATTCTGTGACATAATCTGTAATTATCTGTTTTTGTTGTAAAAAGATGTTTTTTTTGTAGCAGAAAGGTGGTATAAAAAAGCGTCCTCTGTTCATAAGACAGAGAACGCTTTTAATTAGTTATGCTGTAACGGGGATTTTCTTTTTTAATAACCCTAGTGTAATTGCTGTAATGATTGTTCCAATGATAATAGAAAGAGCATAGTACATCCATCCACCTGTTACGAAACCAAATACGATGATGCCTCCGTGCGATACACTGAGTCCAAGATGAAAGAACATTGACAATCCGCCTGTAACCGCTGAACCTAAAACGGATGCTGTAATAACGCGTGCAGGGTCAGATGCCGCGAACGGAATCGCACCTTCTGTGATGAAGAAACTACCTAATACAAAAGCGGTTTTTCCTGCTTCTCGTTCTTCTTTAGTGAAACGATTTTTAAATAAGAACGTTGCAACGGCAATTCCAAGTGGAGGAACCATACCTGCTGCCATCACGACTGCCATTGGCTCGTAGATGTGGTTTGCTAACAAACCTGTTGAGAATACGTATGCGGCTTTATTAATAGGACCTCCCATATCAATCGCCATCATTCCACCTAGTAATAAACCAAGTAAAACAGCATTTGCTGAACCTAATCCTTGTAACCAGTGAGTTAAAGCTTCGTTGAACGCTGAAAGAGGGGTATTCACTACTGTAATCATAATGGCACCTGTGATAAATACATTGAGGACAGGGAAAAGAAGAACCAATTTAACGCTTTCTAACCATTTAGGTGTGTAGCTTAATGCTTTCTTTACACCAAGTGCTACATAACCTGCTAAGAAGCCTGCGATAATTCCACCAAGGAATCCTGAACCACCAATTGCAGCTAGTGAACCACCGACCATACCTGCTACAAAACCTGGTTTATTTGCGATGCTTCGAGCAATAAAGGCCGCAAGAATAGGAATCATAAGTGCAAATGCGTGTTTTGACCCAATTTCAAAGATGATTTCAGCAAAACGATTATAGGAAGGGTCAGCTTTATCAAATGAATTATGACCGAACATAAAACAAATAGCGATAAGAAGTCCACCTGAGATAACAAATGGAAGCATTTCAGATACACCGTTCATTAAGTGACGATACAACCCGACTTTTTCATTTCCTTCTTGAGAAGAAGTACTATCTTTTCCTGAAGCGACGAATGTGTTAGCGCTTCCATCCAAAATCTGTTGAATAAGCTCAGCTGGACGTTTAATAGCTTCTCCTACGCCAACTTGGACAACCTTTTTACCATCAAAGCGGTCAGTTTCTACTGTTTTTCCTACAGCTACGATGATACCGTCTGCTTCTTCAATGTCTTTCTTTGTTAAGCGGTTTTCTACACCGTTGGCACCGTTGGTTTCTACTTTAATGTCCACGCCAAGCGCTTTTGCGGTTTGTTTCAACTTATCCGCTGCCATGAAAGTATGAGCGATTCCAGTTGGACAAGCTGTTACCGCTAAGATACGTTTTCGAGGGGATGAGGTTGTAGTTGGTTCCTCTTGTTTCTCTTTTTCTTTTTTCTTTTCGTCGTTAGAAGAACCGTTTACTCCTTTTTGTAACAACTCGACGATATGCTCTTCTTTTGTGGCATTTCCTAATTGAGCACGAAACGTTTCATCCATTAGTTTTGATGATAGTTGAGCTAGTAACTGCAGGTGGTCATTTTGTGCATGTTCGCCTACTGCTATCATAAAGAATAAATGACTTGGTTGACCGTCTAAGGCTTCGTAATTCACGCCTTGTTCAGATATTCCTACCACAATAGCAGGTTTTGCTACCGCGCTTGATTTAGCATGAGGGATGGCAATTCCATCTCCGATGCCTGTTGTAGATTGGGATTCTCGGTTTAAAATAGCGTCTGTGAACGCTTGTTTATCGTGCAAGTGTCCTTGTGCATCTAAACGGTCAATTAATTCGTTAATAACCGCTTCTTTGGTGGTGCTTGTAAGGTTCAGTACCACTAATTCTTTTGAAATTAACTCTTGTATTTTCATAATTATCCCTCCTTAAATATAAGTAAGTTTGACTTGAGAAAGAAGTTCCTCAATCATTTCTTTTTCAGCTAACCCTAATGAAAAGGCTGTTGCACTTCCTGTTGCTACGCCGTATTGAAAGGCTTTTTCGATGTCTTTGGTTTCAGCATACATTGCTAAAAATCCACCAACAAGTGAATCGCCTGCACCAACTGAATTGACCACTTTCCCTTTTGGAACGGTAGCGTGTATGCAATGAGTAGAAGATAGAAGTAATGCCCCGTCTCCTGCGAGTGAAACAATGACATGTTGGGCGCCTTGTTCAATTAATTTCATTCCATATGTTTTGGCATCTGCTAATCCTGTAATTTCTACGTTAAATAACTCTCCTAATTCATGGTGATTGGGTTTTAATAAAAATGGACGATAGGGAAGAATGGAACGCAAGACATCGCCTCGGGCATCAACAATTAGTGAAACCTTTCGTGATGATACATGCTCCGCAATAAGTTGATAGGCTTCTGTTGGTAGAGATGATGGAACGCTTCCTGCTAAAACGAGGGAGTCGCCATCTTGTAAAAGAGAAAGAGCGTTGAGGAACGTTTCCCAGTGTATCGGAGAAACGTGAGGAGAAGCACCATTAAGCTCGGTTTCTTCTTCTGCTTTTATTTTAATATTGATGCGTGTATCTTCATCAATAGGTGTAAACTGATGACGAATTCCCTCATCGGTTAACACGGATGAAACAAAATCACCTGTAAATCCACCTATAAACCCTAGGGCAGTAGTGGGCGTACTATATCTATGCAAGATGCGAGAAACGTTAACTCCTTTCCCGCCTGCTTGTTTATGACTGAATGTAGATGTTTGGGTGTTACCTTGCTGAAGAGCAGGCACACCTACAATATAATCCACTGATGGATTTAATGTACATGTGTATATCATGAACGTCACCTCTTTGGTTGATGAACAATTATGTAACCGTTTTCTACTTATACATTTCGTAATTTAATTCATTTTCCTTCAAAATCAATCAAAAACATTCATATTTTTTTTCGTTTAAAAAAACATACTGAAATCAGTACGTTTTTTCTCTTTAAATGAACGTTTACTTCATGCGTTTCCATTCTTCTTCTTGAATACGGTCTTCTGACCATCCTCTTTTGGCTAATTCTTTTTTGGCTTCTTCGCTTATACTTTGTGGAACTTTATCTCCTAAATGATTAAGAAGTGTTCGCTCATCATCTTTTTTATCAAACCACATGGGTATCACTCGCTTTCGTATTGTTTATGAAATTGTTGAATAGTAGGGTGGGTATTTTCATCTATTTCTTCTTTGTAAACCTGCAGAAGGTGTTGAAAAGCATTTCGTATTTTAGGTGAGTAGCGACTTCCTGAGCAAGAAAGGCGAACGCCTTGTTCATCATCATTCATTTCAATTATACGAATATGAATATCGCCTTGCTTATCTTCTTGAATGCTTAGTACATTTGCTTCTTCTTCTGATGTATAATCGCTCAAAAGTTTCATTTTCAAACCTCGCTTTTAATGAATTTATTCTTCTGCTGAAACAAGTTCTATGTTTTTTGGCTCTATTAAACCGTTGTATCTACAACTACCAACTGTTTCTAAAGAAAGGTGATAGCATTCTTTCGGAATGATGATGTACTCTCCTTTCATCCATTCAGGATGAAGCTTAGCTTGTTCATTCCACATATCATCTCGTCTTTTTTCTAAATCGGAAATAGATAAATCCTCGTAGGAAACAGGTTCTTCAACTGATAAGCCATCGTATTGTAAGTTTGCTTCGTTAACGCATACCTGTAAAAGGATGGGTGTTCCTCCGTTTTCTTCAGATTCTACCTCGGCATAGTACATGGCTAAGCCTTCAGAATTTGTTAAATAGGCATTACTCAATCCTTTCTCAAAGATATCTTGTTGATGATGATTGGTTGTACCGTGGTACAGTTTCATTGTAGGCACCTCTTTTTTAGATTTCACTCATTTAGTATACTTTAGTTTTTTGGAGTTTGTGGTAACAACACGGGTTAAATGAAACATAAGAAACAGAGAGAAACATATCTTTTATGCTAAAATGAAAATATACAGAAAAAGGGAGTGTGAATAGATGAAAAGTTTTTCGTTACCCAATATCATGAGTATAGCTGATTATAAACAAATGCGTTTTGAAGAGGGGATGCCAACTGTTAAACAGTGTCGTATTCAATTAGGACAAGTAGCCAGTGTTGATGTGTCCTTTAAGGATATTAAACTTGCAGAAGACGCTCATATGCGTTATTCCTATGAAATTATACGAGAAGAAAAGGATGTATTTCGTTTAACGGAATGGTTAGATGTGAAACAACATCGTCTAAGCGGTAACCTTCACACACTTCCTATTGTCCTTGAGAGCGTGGCAACAGAAAGGGAGTACGATGCCTTTGTTGCAACTATTCCTTACGTTCTCCCAATCTATGCTCATGGACATATTCCTCTTGCTGAAAAGAGTGCGTCAGAAGGGGAGGGGAACAATCTATTATATGAGTATCTACATGAAGAGCTATATAAGCATGGGTTTGAATCTTACTTCCAAAGCGGAGCAACGTTGATTGAATATGAAAACGAACGGATGATGGTATGGGTAATGGATGGGGGAACCTATCTCATTTCAGAAGGCATTTTAGGTCCACGTCCTATTTCAAAACAAAAGTTAAATCCTGTTCGTGCTCATATGGTTGCAAAAATTGAAGAAGCGATTGTTTCCTACAAAGGTGCCTATACAGTTAGAGGGAAGGCATATCCTCATTCCGCTGCCAAAGAAATGTATTATCAAACGTTTGAAAACGTGTATCCCGCATTATTTGGAGAAAAGATGCCATCTGATGTTTATCAAAAGTGGGAAGCCCTGCAGTATGAACGTTCCATGGTCGACATTGTGGCACATCTAACAGACTATACAAAAGAAATGTTACTGCAAAAACTGGATAGCCTGCTTGTTCTCGAACAAGATATTGCGAGATGGGAAGAATCATATAATTATGAACAATTTTTTATTAAAGCGTACCCTGATGCTGATGAAGATAATGGAGAAATATTTGACTACTGAGAGTCATTCGATATACATGAAAAGTAGTGTGAAAGAGAGCAAACAACGTTTTATCCTGTTGTTTGCTCTCTTTTTTTATGGCTAGCTGTACTGTGAAGAGTCTAACGAATAAAATGCAGGGTTTGTCATATAAATGAGAATGAGTTAAAATGAGAACAAATGTTCCTGATGAGGTGATAGTATGAATCCTGATGCGTACAGAATGGCTATTAATGGAGAGTATCGTGATAGAGGTATGAGGAAGTGGAGAGCGTTTGCTAGTATACCTGAACAGTACACGGGCTTGAAAACAGTCTTCAATGATTTGAATTACGAGGAAAAACCTTTGCTGTCATCTGAACAAATGGAAATTATGAATGATGTGTTGATTCATGCTCTTCAAAGTAAAAAGAGTGTGTACATGGTCTACTATGCAAAAGGGAGATGTGTAACAGAAAAAGTGAAAATACAGCATGTAGATAACATACAGAGCCATTTGTTCTTCATTGAACAAAAAAATTATCAGAAAAAGTGTGTTTCTTTAACCAACTTAGTGAACCTTTGGCTTGATTAGTAAAACATCCAAAGATTTTTTCACCTAAAACAAAGAAGCGAGCATAAAAGCTCGCTTCTTTGTTTTTTTTATTGCTTTTCTGTTGAGGGAAGGGGTGCTAAAAAGATTGCTTTCATTTCTTCAAATAGCTCTTTAGAATCCGTTTTAAATACTTCCAAGTCGCTTTCAGCGTCGTTGCGTAAATATACCCCACCGTTCCATTCCTCCATATCTTCCAGCATGGTAAAGAATTCTCGTTTGTTAAATGCTTCGAAAGGGGCTTCGTGAGGAACATTCCCTTTTTTATCACTTGGAATAAGGGCTAAAAAATAGTCTAATTCGTACATGCATTTTACGATGCGGAAATATTCCATGGACTCATTTGATTCACCTGAAACAGTACATATCGTTTGAATTAAGTCGCCATGTACAAGGTTTTGGTAATCCTCAATATGTAGTTTTTTCATGTATTGTACCTACTTTCTTTTCGGTTATCTTAAGTGTACCCCTAAATTCCTACATTTTCCAGAAAACACACCTAACTAGAGAAAGTTTCACGAAAAAAGAAAGCATAGCTCAAGTATGCCTTCTTTTCAGTTTACTGTTTTTCTTGCAATTAATGTTTCACGCTACAGTTTCATAGTGTTCCACTATCTTTTGAACGATGAAACAAGGTGTGTGGAACACAGCTTCTGTTACCAGTTGTGTACGCTCTTCTATAGGCAATAACACAAATGAGCTGTACGGAAGCGCCCCTGCAATGTCGGATTGTAGGGAAAGAGACTGTGCCATAATATGTTGAATTTGTTCTTCTTTTGTCAGAATTGAAAATTTCATGTCATGTTTCACGTGAAACATCTCCTTTTTTCGTGGTTTTTTGATAAGTTTCACACGGACTATACCATAAATTTTTTTTGATGGAGAAAAAGAAAAGAAGTTTATAAGGTATCTCACAGAACCTGACATCAATTTTAGAAGCAAAAAATAGACAAAGATGAGAAAGACTCGTAGAAAGAAAAAGCATTTTCTTATGAAGAGGTGACGAAGGTGAAAAAACGATTTTTCGCTTTATTATGTATAGGTGTAACGCTTTGGTGTTTACAAGGATGTTCTTCATCTTATGCAGACAAAAAAGAAACCGAAGAAAAGAAACCATCTGCTTCCGTTCCAGTAGATGTTGCCATTAATAGCCCTTATGCTCCATTTGTTTATAAAGAAAACGGAGAGGTTAAAGGGTTTGACGTGGATGTGTTACAAGCAATAGCGCATGAAATGAACTGGGACATCCGCATTCATCAAGAATCATGGGATGATGTATTTGCAAAAGTGAAAAACGGTACGTATGATATTGGAGCTTCAGGCATTACCATTACGAAGGATAGAAAAAAAGAATTTTTATTTAGTCCATCTTATTTTGCTTCCTATCCATTAACCGTTATGAAAAAAGAAATCAAAGTAACAGATATCTCGTTATTAAAAGGAAAGCGAATTGCGGTACAAACGGATACCACTGGACAAGATTTTGTGAAACAACAATTTGGTGCTGATTACAACGGTGTTGTTGCATTTTCGGAAATGAACGAAACCTTTGATGCTTATTTTAAGGGAGATGTCGATGCCATTGTGGGAGACAATGCAGTTATTTTTGATTATTTGAAAGATAAACAGAATGAAAATTACGTGTTAGTGAAAAGTAAACAGGCTCCACTTGAATATTTAGGGTTCATGGTGAATAAACATAATAAACATCTTCAAAAACAACTATCTGTGGGGATTCAACGAATTCAATCCAATGGTGTCTATGACAAGATTTATGCCAATTATTTCGGCAAATAGGGCTCGCTACTTCTGTAGTAAGCTCTATTTTTTTGCTCATAAACACAAAAACTTCGGTAGAATACAAATAAATAACACAAAAAATAAAGTAAAATAAAGGAGAAAGAAAATGACTACCGTATTTTTGCGTTCATCAAATTTTGATAATTCTGCTTGTGTTCGAAAACCAATACTTCCTGAAGGGACAATTCATGCATGGGCACTACATACAGATGATGTTGAATATTTCTGTCCCATGAATCCTAATATGCATGAGATACAACACCCTAAAGGATATGACTTGTATGCGATTGATTTTAACGAATTAGATGACTATTTAACAGGTGAACATGATGATATGCCACCCCTTCTTACATTTGACAGTGCTAAACATACTATCAATTTTATGAGAGGGGATTATCAAGTCGTATTTATTCCTAAGTAAATAGTATTGAAAAGTCTTTTCCACTGGAAATGGCTTTTTTTATAAAAAAAGAGTTCTTAAAAAAACCTCCTTTCTTCATAAAAAATATAAAAAAACTTCTATAATGACTTTGAAGTAGTAAAGAATGTAGGAGGCTATAATGGCAAAGAAATTTACTAAAATTCGAAAATGGGCACTTGAAAAAGAATTTCAAGTTGAAGATGTTCCAGGGTACGGTGGTCAGCCATGTATTAAGATATGGATAGATGATAACCGAAACGGATTTGAAATTGAAATCCGAAAAAGCACCCGCTTTCGAACAGCAAGAGGGAAATTTGAAGGGAAAGCAGCAGGAATGTGTCTATCAATTGTCAAAGATTTTATATCAAAACATCCTATTCATTTGGATACCCAAAATGACATCATCAGAAATATTGAACATCACTTATCTTATAAAAATCAAACAAACTGAAGGGAACGATGAACATGACAAAATTAATAGAATGTACGTATGAATCAAATGGAATGCTAGATAACATTACAGTGAAAGTTACACCTGAACAAGCAAAGGCTTTAGATACTTTAGCTGAAAAGAATAATTTTTCTGCTTATTTTTGGTCTGAAAAGGTGCAATGGATGAACAATGGAGATAAAACAGAAGATGGTAGAAAAGTATTTCGTGTAAATGGCGTACACTATGTAGCAGGTCCAGAAGGAGCCACTAAAATACGAGGTTGTAGCGGAGCTCACTGGAAATTCGAATACCTGTCGGACGCTCATGAAGATAAAATTGTTGAAAGTACAAATGTTTGGCATCAAGGAGACATTCCTAAGGAACTAACTTCTATTCTAGTGGATAATGCTAAGGTTATCTAATTGGATGTAGAAGGTTACTTATGAAAAAAAAGGATTCATTAAAATTTAAGAACCATATTAACATATGGTTCTTTTTTATTTTGCACTAATGTTGAAAAAAGAAAGTGTTTCCTGTAATTTTTGGAATATAATAGAAAAGTAGAAAGGGTGAGAGCTATGAAAAACCTAGGAAAAGGTATTTTACTTCTTGTCGGCTTATTAGTGGCCGCAGGTGCCATATTATTTATAGTCTACCAAGTCGGAATGAAGCCAAATCATAAAAAAGAGAGAGAAATTCAGGAAGAGGCAAAAGAATATGTAAAAGAAACCTTTTCTCAGAAAATTGATGTGTATGGTTCCGTTTATGACAATATGGGGAATTTCGAATTTGATTATGCAGCCAAAGCACGTGACCCTAAAACAGGTACAGATTTTTTAGTCTACCATGATGATGCCACAGGAGAAATGGTCGATTCATATGTAGGAAACAAGTGGCAAGATGATGCCGAAAAAGATATAAAACCGTATGTAAAAGAAAAGTTAGGTGAAAAGGCAGACGTAAATGTATTTTATAACGAGGAAGTTGGGAAACGTTTAGGCATTTCTCCTTCTGATATCCCTTCTTATAAAACAAGCGGTGAGAAATCAACTATCCGCATTACACTATCTCGACACAGAGAAAAAGATGACGATGCTACATTTAATGAACTTGTAACCTATATTCATAACACAGTTGGTGTGGAGAAAGGAACTGTGATTGTAGGGTACGTAGCAGACAACGGAGAGATATTAGACGATAACGAGTGGGTAAAAGAATTCAAGTAAATAAATAAATAAATAAATAAATAAGCAAAGCAATAAATAAAAGAACACCTTAACTAGCCTAAACATAAAGCTAGGTTAAGGTGTTCTTTTTTGTTACAAGTTAATTTGTTTAATTAAGTCTTGTAACGTTTGCGCCATTTTGGATAATTGGTCTGCATAATCTGTGACTGATTGCATAGATGCTAATTGTTCTTCGGATGCAGAAGCAACAGAAATAAAGTTTAAAGAATTCGTTTTCGAAATGTCTATCATCTCATCAAAGGAACGTAGAACTTCTTCAGAGCTAGCAAGTAGTTCTTCTGATACAGCTGATACGTCAATCGTTTGGTCAGTTACATCTTGGATGGAAGATAAGATTTCTTGGAATGAGGTTCCTGCTTCTTGTGTCACGTGTAAGCCTTCTTGCACTTCTTTATAGACGCTATTCATGCTTTCTTCTGTTCGCGTAACATCTTGCTGTGTTTGGTTAATCAGCAATGAAATTTGATGAGAGCTTTGCGCAGTTTGTTCCGCTAATTTTTTTACTTCTTCCGCTACTACTTTAAAACCACGACCAGCTTCGCCTGCGCGTGCGCTTTCGATGGCAGCGTTTAATGATAATAGGTTAATGTTTGCTGTAATGTTGTTAATGACATCTAAAATTTTGGTGATTTCTTGTGAGCGGTTTTTTAAAGAAGAAATTGTTTCGGACGATAACTGAACTACCGCTTGAATTTGATGCATTTGCGAAATGGAATTATCAATCGATTGATTTCCTTTTAACGCCTTGTCCGCTGCCTCTGTAGAAGATTGACTAACGTCTGAGATAGAAGTCGTAATACGTTCAATTCCTGAGGTCATTTCTTTTAATAGTTCGGAACTTGTCTCTGCTACACGTGTTTGTTGGTCGGTACCATGTGATACATCTTCAATCATGTCAGCAATTTGTTTTGAACTCATCATCGTTTCTTCAGCGCTAACAGATAGTTCTTGCGAAGAATCTGTAACGGTTGAAGCAGAGGCACTTACTTCTTTGTTGATTTGTTCGAACATCGTTTTTAAATGGGAAAGCATCTGATTGATGGCTATTCCTAACACACCAATTTCATCTTTTTTCTTTACATCAATTGGAGGGATGTTTAGATTACTGTGAGCAATAGATGTCGCAACAAACGAAATGCGATTCAAACGTTTAAAAATGTTTTGAAATAAAATAAACACAAACGTAGCGATAAACAACACGATAATACACGCTGTAAATAAACTCGTTTGGAAAAGAGCGGTAAGAGAGCTTGTAAATTCTTTTTCAGGAACATCTAATACTAAATACCAATCTGTATTATCAACTTTGTAATAAAAGAAAGAGTGAGCTTCGTCGTTAACATCTGTCTTAAAGTGACCTTCTTGTTTTGATTGAATGGCATGAAGAAGTTTTTTATCGGCGGTATCTTTGGATGAAGCTAATGTACCTTTAAGGATTTTAGATTTATTTGGATGATAAATAATCTGTCCTTTGGTATCAACTAAGTAAATCGTATCGTTATCCCCTATATGAAAGTCAGTATTTCTTTGGAAAACAGTATTAATTAATGAAAATCCTCGTAGGACATGTGTGACATCTTGGGTTTGATTGTAAACAGGTACGTTAAACGAAACGATTAGATTGTTAGGATTTTCAATAGATACAGTCGGGTTACCGATGGAAGAGTGTCCATCTTTCGCTTGAATAAAGCCTTTTTCTTCTGCAACATTTGAATAGATATTATTATCCGCTAAAGAATCTCCTTGTAAGTCTACAAATGAGAATGTGCGGAAGACTTGTTGGCGCCGTTGTTTTTCTTGTTGTAAAAAGGTGTGAACTTGCTCATCGGATTGTGCGTTTTGAAAATTAGACGAATTCGCCATAAGCTCCATTTCGTTAATGCGTGTATTAAGCCAAGTTGATAATTGCTGAGCATGTATTTTCACTTGCGACGTAGCATTTTGGTTTAACATTTTAATCACTACTTTTTCGTTTGATAGGTGATTTAAAATAACCATGCCAATGAGCAACACACTAGTGAGCACGACAATGAATATCATCACATGTAAACGAAGTCGGTAAGGGGGTTTTGTTGGAAGCGAAGAAGTGGATGGGTTGTTTTCGGATGTGCTCATATTAAACACCACCTCCATTAAAATAGGGCTATTGCTCTTTTCAAACTATTTTTTATAAGCAGGAGAGGAAAATGTCAAGTTATTGCGGAATTGCTTTTGAATTCCTTGTGCATTCGAGCAAAGGACGATGAAAAAGAAGGATTTTCTTATTTTCTCTTAAACATAAATCCATCATATGTTAGTAGGAGGAATAAAGTAACATGCGTAAATATTTTGGAACAGATGGTGTAAGAGGCGTAGCAAACGTTGAATTAACACCTGAACTTGCTTTTCAACTAGGTAGGGCAGGAGGCTATGTCATTACAAAAGGGAGTAAGAACCCTACCTTTGTAGTAGGACGAGATACGCGTCTATCAGGAGAAATGTTAGAGTCGGCATTAGTAGCAGGATTATTGTCCGTTGGTATTCAAGTAGTTCAAGTAGGAGTGCTACCAACTCCTGGTGTAGCTTATTTAACTCGTGAATTACAAACAAATGGTGGTGTTATGATTTCTGCTTCTCATAATCCATTTGAAGATAACGGCATTAAATTTTTTGATGGATTCGGATTTAAACTAAAAGATGAAGTAGAACTTGAAATAGAGCGATTGGTAGAAGATGGAGCCGAGATAAACCGTCTGTCAGGCGCAGAATTAGGCACATTTCAAACAGTAGTGGGAACAAAAGAAAAGTATGTTAAGTTTCTAGCAAAAACCGCTACGCACGATTTTAAAGGCTTAAAAGTAGTAGTTGACTGCGCAAATGGTGCAAGTTCATCTGTAGCCGAAAAGTTATTTACGTCTCTTGGTGCCGAAGTAGTTGTTATTCATGCTAATCCAAACGGTATTAATATCAATGTAGAATGTGGCTCGACTCATCCTGAGAATCTACAAGAAGTGGTTGTAAAAGAAAAAGCAGATATTGGTGTTGCTTTAGATGGGGATGCAGACCGCTTAATTGCTGTTGACCATGAAGGAAACATCGTAGACGGAGATGAAGTTTTATACGTACTTGCTAATTCGTTAAAAGAAAAGAATATGTTACGTCACAATGTCGTAGTTTCAACCGTAATGAGTAACTTTGGTTTCAAGAAGCAACTAGAAGAAGATGGAATTGAAACGGTACAAACACAAGTGGGCGACCGCTACGTGTTAGAAGAAATGATGGAAAAAGGATATGTATTAGGTGGCGAACAATCGGGTCACGTTGTATTACTTGAGCACAACACCACGGGTGACGGGTTACTATCAGCGGTCCAACTGATTGACGAAATGAAACGAACAGGAAAATCATTGCGTGAACTTATTCAAAACTTTAAAAAGTATCCTCAACTATTGGTCAATGTCCGTGTAGCAAACAAACGAGGATGGGAAGAGAATGCAGTCATCCAAGAAGAAATTAAGCGTGCAGAACAAGAGCTAAACGGAAACGGGCGCGTATTAGTACGTGCATCAGGAACGGAAAACCTCATTCGCGTTATGGTTGAAGGAGAGTCCGAGGATATGGTTACTCAATTAACAGAATCTATTGCACGTGTGGTAGAAAGCGAAATGTGCTAACAAAAAAGGCTATTACTAATGTTTAGTAATAGCCTTTTTATATGTAATTAAAATGGATTGACATTATTGTTTTATTTTATATATGAAAACTAAAGGGGTGGTGATTTATGAAAAAACGCACTGCAATTATACTAATAACTTTTCTATTCATCGCAAACATTGCTGTTGCATTTTGGATGACGTTATATAGTCGATATTGGGCTTTATTTGTATTTGTTCCGTTTTTATTTATTTCGTTAGCTATTCTTAGAAAGATAAAAGCTAAAAGTACATTAAAACAAAGAATGTACCTATTTCTGCTTTCATACTTAATTGTATATACTGTTTTCTTTTTTGTAGTGTATTTTAATTTTTTTAAAGTTTTTCCGCAACCTAATTTTTACGAATTATCCAATACAAAACTACACTATCACCAAGAAGTGCTGGACGATGGGGAAATTAGAACAGTATATGACTGATTTTAGTGTAATTGTATTTTTTAGATACTATATGAAACAAAAAAATACATAGCTGTAGTAAATGTTATTTAAAATAATCGAAAAAGAGTGCTCTTTATAGGAGAACGCTCTTTTCTGACTATTTTTGATTGCAAAAGAAGCACTTTTGCTCAGTAATTTATTCTTTTTCTAAGCGGAGTTTTCGTTCTCGCAAATAAATAATATGAAGAGGGCGAACTAGAGTTACATAAATAAACGCAGCAAGGGTTAAGACTAAAATACCTATCAACATATAAATAAATATTTTCATTGAAACAATCGCCAACGTAATAAATGTAACTGTTATGGCTAAAGCAATAATGAGAGTCAATTCGTTTTCATTTCGTTTAAAAAAGGCTTTCATGCTATCATCACCTCTTGTTTTCGTTCTCCCTCTTCAGAACATTTCCTTTATGAATTGAAGGGACGTCCTAGATTGAGAGAGTCATTGACATTTCTTGTAAACTTCGTATAAAAGAGAAAAAAGGAGGGAGAAAGGATGAAAAGAGATGTGCAACAAAACATAAAAGTTGTGAGTATTATTTTATTTATACTTGCTTTGAATATAGGTGTGGCTTTCAAATTAGATTATGGAACATACGCTATATGGACTATTATTCCCTTTAGTGGATTAATTTACTTTTTGCATCGCGTTCAAACTAAGAAAGAGTTGACATGGAAAAAGAAACTACTTACGTTTTTCTTTATTTTTGTGATATATGGAACTATATTTTTTATTAGTTTTCACGTCTTCATGAGTTGGCTTGATTACCGATACGGAATTGATGACCCTTATTTAAATATGAGATTAGAAGATGACGGTAACACCATGACATTAAGGAGATATACATTCGAGTAAGTAACGATTTAAGCCTGCCCCCCTTTTTTTACCCTTACATATTTGGGATGAAAAGGGGGCTTATTTTTATTCAAACTCTTTTTTTAATTCTTCGTAAGCAGCTCGACGTTCTTCTTGTTTCTTTTTCTCTTGTTCCGCTTTCTTTTGTTGTTCTTCACGTTCTTTCGCTTCTTTCTTGGCTTGAACCTCTTGTTTTAACGTTTCTTTCCATTCGTCATCGAACAAATAAGAGTAAGGGAACTCAAAGTAAGCATGTTCATCAGAGCAACATCCACAGCTATACTGAACGGCTATAATTTCACATGTCATTGGTTCTTCGAATGAAATACTTTCTATCCATTTATAGACTGGGGGTTCTCCTGACTCAATCTTATGCTTTTCATGTGCCACGTGAAGAGCTCTCTCTTCAACTGCTTCTTTTAGGGATAAAAACTGTTGGAACTGTTCTTGGTTTATCATGATAAGAACTCCTTTAATAAAGAATGGGTGCCAAATTCATTGCGAATGATTTTTAATAGCTGTTCTTTCGTGTGTCCATTTTCACCAGTAGGGTCCAGAGTGTATTCTGTTTCTAGTACATGAATCCGAATAGTAAAGGTATGACGCGCTACATCTACGAAATATCCGTAGAAGTACTCTTCTTCGTGAAGATAAATGCGTCCAATCATATCCCCGTAATTCGCGTGAGGGGTACACGAAAGAGCGCGGTCAATGATTTGCTCCATGTTCATCATTTCTTCTTGTTCCACAGGCTCTTCTGTGTCCCATTCTTGTGCGCAACAACCACATCCATAGCCATTGTTAAAAGTTTCTAGTACCTTAAATTCAACTGTGTTACTCATTTCTTTTCCTCCGTATCTATCCATAATGGATTTGTTGGTCTTTCAACGAGTTGTAGGAAACGATTAATATCATGTTGATGCCATACAATATCAGTGCCGTTCTTATCTTTACCTACATAAATAACACCGAATTGTTCCCAACAACATCCTCGGCCGCATGTCGCCACGTAGTTTGGTTCTGAGTGAAAGCCTCCTGCTTCAAGTGCTTCAAATACATATAGGGAACCTTTAGCAAACTGTCGTGCCATTTGTTGCGAGGTAATGAAATCAATACCGTATTCGCGTAATTCGCGTGCTAACTTCCAACGTTTCTTTTTATTAGTCATTTTTATGTGCCTCCAATTCTTGTGGAACTATTACTCCTTGTTTCATATCAATTTGTTCGTTTGGTTTATATGATGAATGAATATTGTTGCTACACTTCTAATGGTTGTAACGGCAACCTTCCTTTTTCAAGGTGAAATACTCTTTTTTAGAACAATGTTTCACGTGAAACACATGACACCATTTCGAAAAGAATGAACCAGATGTGCTTTTCAACACAATTCCTCGCTCTGAAATAGATGTAACCGTTCCTTCGTATGTGCTTCCTGATAGACAAACTTGTGCTATATCGCCTAAACATGTGGTTCGCTTCCATGCATTGTGTTTGCTATTTTTTGAATATGAAAACATAAAAAACCTCCTAATGTTTAGAAGGAGGTCAGGGTGAAACCAACTGACCTCATAAACGGATGAACGACAAATAACCCTTTGAATGAATGTAGAAAAAGACATACTTCAAAAAGGCTCCGTGTATCAAGTCAGGTGGTTCTCGCGCCATATGCAGTTGTTTGTATACGTTAATGACAGTAGTAATCTATAAATGGTTCCATACAAGTTTCATAGCTGTCCCTCCTTTTTTATAAGTGATAGTTGTTCTTTCAGAAAAGAAATAAAAAACCCTTTTACGACCCTGACAGGATTCGAACCCGCGTCCGCTAGATTTAGAGTCTAGCTGTTCCACCGCTGAACTACAGGGTCATGATGATATTGGATAAAATTACTATAGCACAGACAATATGATGAAAACAAGAAAGAAGCATCGCTTTCTTAAAAAAATAAATGTTTTTCTTTACATAGAGATAAAAACCTCTTAGTAAGAAAGTAACAAAAGAGAGGAACAAATGTTTTGTATTGGGGTTACCCGTAAAAATACAACTGAAAAAGGAGTGGACATTTTGATAAAAAGAGACCTTAAAGAGTTTCACGTCAGGAACAAACTCATATCAAAATCATTATTTATCGCGTGGTTATTATTAACTATTATGAATGTGATGTTGAAAGAGAATTTTATAAACATTGCTATATTTCTAACCATTGGTGCCCTTACTTTCCCTGTCACTTTTATTCTTATGAAAACAGAGAGGGGCGTCCTCTTTACGACCTATTGGTATCAGCTTGCTGGATATGGATTAATTTCAGGGTTGTTGTCGTTGGATGCTACATTTAATACTTATAACTTTTTGTATTTTATCCTGTTAGCAAGTCTACTCTATCAAGATAGAAGAATATTATCCTTTTCAAGTTTTCTTTGTTTTACAATTGCGACGACTTTTTTCTTTTTGCGGAAAGAAAATTTATACGGAAATGGATTCGCTACTAATTATGACTATTTCTATCAAGCAGCCTCTTTCTTAATGGCTATTCTTGTATTGTTTACGTTGCTCAATTACTTTGAAAAATTGAAAGTACGATGGGAACAGTCAAAAGACGAAGCACTTGAGCGAAAACATGAAATCGAGACAACGATGAATCAAACGTTAAAAAGCGTTGAATTCATGAAAAAAAACGGGGTTCTGTTGAAAGAACGTATTAGCGAAGCGGAAGAAATTAGCCGTTATCTGTTAGAAGGTTTTGAACTGGTTAATACGGGGAATATGACTACTTCTGAAAATACCACAAACATCTCGAATAATATGAGACATGTAAATGAGGCTATTCAGGAAATGAATGAATCATCTCATCAATTGGTTCAAAAATCAAAAGAAAATTCAGAGGTATCAAAAGAAAGTGATAAAGAAGTACAAGAGTTAAAAACCCAACATTTGGTTCTTGAGCAGATTGTAGAAGAAAATGTACAACTACTAGAAGATTTGTTAGAAAAAAATGAAAAAGTAGGAGACATTGTTTCTATCATTGAGAACATCTCCGTACAAACAGACCTCTTGTCTTTAAATGCACGAATTGAAGCTGCACGAGCAGGTGTTCATGGGCGCGGGTTTGCTGTTGTAGCAGGGGAAGTAAAAAAATTAGCACTCACGGTAAATCAACAAACTAATCTCATCCAATCTATTATCAATGATGTGCAACAGCAAACTAAACTAGCTAATAACAAAGCAGTGGATGGTAAAAAAGCGATTGAAACGACAAAGAAAACAACAAAACGAGTAAGTGAAAGCTTTCAACGTATTTATCAAAATACGATGGATACAGTGGCGCTAGCAGAAACCTATCAACAACGAACAAAAGATATTAATCATAACTCCAATGACATTACACAGAATCTCTACACGCTTTCTCACACAAGTGAAGAACTGTCTACTCAGTCTGAAGAAATGGTCGTGTCTGTTGAAAAAATCAAAGCAGAAATGAATGGTATTTCAAAGAACTTCACTCAATTGGAGAATGAAATGTCTAACTTAACAAACCTTAACTAAAAGGAGAGAGAATAATGAAAAAAGAAAAACCATTTACTTGTCGTGAATGTCATATTTCTCTATCTGTCTTAACCTCACTCGATTATCAAGGTTATTGTGCCTCATGTGCAAAAAAGCTAGGAGATATTGCTTTATTGCCACAATGTGAAGCAAGTGAAAAGAACTCATCCTGTTAAAGGGTGAGGTCTTTTTTAGCGTTTCGTATCTTTATAAACATGATGGGTGACTACGGTCCTGTTCATTTGTGAAAATACATGATTCACTGAGAAATTGTGACTTATGATTTATATAGCATAAAGTGAGTTTTTCTCATTTATGCTTATAAATGAAGCACGTTTTTTACAAGAAAAATAATGTTTTTGGTATTTTATATTATTTAAGTTGTGAGAATTATATTTTTTATGGCTAAATTTCTAACATTTCGAGTTTTGGTTATCACGCTAATATCGACAAGAAAAAAAGGGCAATTACTCCAATAATAGTTACTATGTAGTTGTTTATTCCCATGATAAAAGATACAATGGTAGATGTGCTTTGTGGATATTGGCAAGTAGGAGGAAAGGAGAGGCACATGGCTATTTTTAAACAAGTTCTGCGAACGCGGGACGAGAAGGTGCTAGAAGAATTTTTAACAATGAACCCTATTGATAAAAAGAGAAATGGTTCGACTTTGTTACATACTGCTGCGTTTGAAGGTGACCTTTCTTTTGCAAGGTTGTTGCTTCAAAAAGGAGCGAACATTGATGCTCAAGATAAAGAAGGTCGAACTCCTTTATCAATTGCTAGCTATTTTGGTTTCGAGACTATGGTAGAGTATTTGTTAAAAAAAGGAGCAAACCCTCTCATTCGTGATGAGGAAGGAAAAACAGCTCGTCATCGGGCAATGAACGGGTGGAATGGTATCGTTCACGGGAAAGTGGCGCGTATCATAACAGAGAAAGAAGCCAAACAGCGACGATTTTTAATCTAATTTTGCTGTTTGACCTAAAAAGCTATCTTACCCACGTGGATAAGATAGCTTTTTTATATTTTTATTTATTTTTCTGTATTTTTCATGGTTAAAATAAAGCTTCAGTTGATTGTATTTGATAAAAATAAATATTTTCTATATAATTCTTCTTAGAAATCAATCGGAGGCGGAAAGTATATGAACATCTCTCAAATTATTAAAAACGAATTAAAAGAAAAAAAGAAAACGGCAAAATGGTTATACGAGCAAGTAAATGAATTGGAGCCGATAGGTTCATATCAGCGTTTTTCGGAGAAACTAAAAGAAAATAAGCTATCTGCCAGCGATTTGTTATATAGCGCACACATACTTTCCATAGACTTAAACCGTTTTACCAGTGTCATTAAATCGAACATGGCTAAAGTGTCCCAACAAAAAGGCGGGAAATTGAATCAAAATTTGATGATACAAAATAGTGCGTATCAAAACGAGGGTACTGAACATATTGTCTATGAAAAAGGTGCATTTTCTTATCTCATTAGCTATAGTGAAGAACAAGATTTTCTTGCGCTTGAAAAATTTTGTTTTGCTACAAATACGGTTCAAACTTATACATACATACAAAACGTGAGCATAATTGATGATGCATTCGTTAGCAATATTGGAGATTTTAAAAAATACATAACTGATGTAAAATTTGAGTTTTTGTTTCAACATGGAAAAGACTATCAAGCTGTGTTCCCTGAGGATTATGAAGAAGAGTGCCCTCTTCGCTCGTTGGTATTGCTTTCGGAAGATGAAAAGGATGCTATCCTTAATAAATATCGACTGTTTAAAGGCATCGAATGTATTCGACGAAGATACAAGGAAGACAATGAGATAGAAATGGTTTTATCGTTTAACTATCATCAAAACATTCTCGGCTTACAGTGGTTTGACTTTAGTCGTCGTGAAACGTCTGTCCAACTGTACGTTAGAGATTGGTCAAGTAATGAAGATACGTCTCCATACTACGAGAATTTCCTGCAGTTATCAGATGAAGAACAACTGAAGCTAGTTTCGGAAAGTGCTGTTAAATGGATAAGAGAAGCACAACAGAATGACCTCTCAGCCAAAGGAGTTGGAACTGTTGAAGAATTTTAAAAGAGCTGTTAATGCTCTTTTTTTATGTTCTATTTTTACTCATTGAGCGTTTTAACCTACGTGGTGTAATTATATTCATTACACGGGAAAACCCTCTCTTTTCATGCATTTATTTCTTTTCTTTGTATAATGCGAAAACAAGAAAAGAGGATGATGTGGCGAAGGAAAAAAGTCATAAATAATAAGAAAAAAATAGCGGAATCGTCTTTACATACACCTCTTTCAAGCTATACTGCAAGGAAAACGAGGAGGTGAAGGGTATGAAAGTAGCTTTAAAGCATTCACAAACAGGTTTGCTAAAAGAAACAAAACTTGGGTTTTCGTGGACAACGTTTTTCTTTGGATTTTTCCCTGCTCTACTTCGTGGCGATGTAAAATGGGCAGCTATTATGGTGGGATTAGCCCTCGTCACTTGCGGACTTAGTTATTGGGTTTTCCCTTTTGTATATAACTCGATGTACATACGCGAATTATTAGAAAAAGGATATGTGCCTGAAACAGAAAGTGACGTATGGAAATTAGAATCCAAAAAAATTCTTGTTCGCATGGGAGAGTAAAGGTAAGTAGGAGAGGATTTTCTTTCCTGCTTATTCATTTGATATAAATTATGAAAGTGAAAGTGAGGAATGATTGTGTCGGAAATTTATTTTTCAATTGTTGCGACTATCATTGCTGTAGTGGGAACATGGGTTGGGTACGTTAAAGCAAAAGAAAAAGCCCTATCTGAAAAATTTATGTTTTGGGGAATCCTCGGATTATTTGTATATAGTCCGTTCCTTTCGTTTGACGCGGCTGTGGCTACGGTCAGTTTTGAATTTGATAACTTGTTTATATTTTTCCTTTGGATTTTCTATATAGGCATCTTCTTTTTTATATCTGTTATCTTAATTGGGTGTGGATTTTATCTCAGTTGGAAACAAGAAAAAGAAAAAGAAAGGGAAGAGAATATTGAAAAATAAAACCGTAGAGGGTGTATGTTAGTGCATCCTATGCGGTTTTTTTGTAGTATCTCACCCAAAAATAAATGTTGTTCTACACGTATGCCGCTGTTCATATCGTAGTAGTGTATTGAAAATAGCTAGGAATATTATAAGTTAACCTTTCCTCGCAGCTAACTTACTAGGAGATGACAAAACATGAATCAACTTGCTCAAACAACAGAAGAACTATTAGGTTTATTAAGAAACGGACATTTTTTTAGAATTTGGAAAAAAACGTACGGGAAAACACTAAGAAATCCTTATTCAAAAAAGAGTTTAAAAGAATTTGGTGAAGTGATTTTGGATACATTCCCTGACAAACGTGTACCTATTTCAGAAAATCTAGTCTTATATGGATACTACTTAGGGGAAACAATTGTCCGAAATGTAAAAGGAGCTAGATGGGATTATAATAATCATTATGTGCAAGCCTCTACAATTCAATTTCCAAGTGAAGATGGAGAAGGTCTTGAGGTAAATCCGTTCCATCAAATCCACAAATTTATAACGGTGAAGCCGATGTATTTATCTCAAGTAGTAGAAGCTTTTGAGTACATGGTAAATCATAAGGAAGACATCAAGAAACGTCCATTGAACGAGTGGATTGAGTTGCCAGGTGGTACTCGTATTCGTCCGCATCAAATTGGATAAAAGAAGTGCCCTTAAAGGGTGCTTTTTTTATTTTTTAAAGAATTGATTCCTTAATTGGATTTTGTTTCGGCACATCACATACTACTTAATGCCTTAGGTTTTTAGTGCAAAAAATAGATTTGAAGAGAAAGAGGGAGTGTTTTATCCAATTTTTTCTATTCTTTTGTATAATTTATTCACAAACTATAAAAAGTACAAAGGATGAGAAAAATGGCAACACCAGTACGTATTTTAAATATACGCGAAAAAAGCAAGTGTGGAGAAATGCACGTAGTTGATACTACTCCAAATTCAAAAGATTGGGGAAGAGAATTATCTCCTTCTATTTTAGGTCCAGTTCCTCTTTATGATGAATACGTAGCACAAACAGTCGAGAACGCATGGCAATATTCGAAAGTGTATAAAGAATTTACAAATGAGCACTTACATCCAACGGACGAATATTTTGTGTGGGCAAACAATGGATGGGAATCTGACTTAGCAAATCGTTTTCCTGTTGGACGAAAACGTGTGCCTCTTTATTCTATTTGGGAGGGAGAAAAGCTAGACTCCATTGAAGCACGAAAAACAATATATGCGCCTGTGTATTCAAAGGCAGTGGTACACACTGAAGCGTTTGACCGTTTATTAACAATGTATGAAAAGGGAGAGAGGTTTGTATTATTAGATACAGATGGTTATGATTATTTGGCTATGAATCTTACGTTGCAAGATGTAATGGAAGACCCTGAGCGAACGATGGGACATGCATTTGTACTCGCAATGTTGCTAGAAAATCCTGCGTTACGTAAAAAGTATGGCGGGACTCGTTAACTAAAAGGATGAGACAAAAGCCTCTCATTGCATAAAAGGCATATAAATAGTAAGTGTAAAGATAGCAAGGATAATAATATCCGTGCTATCTTTTAATAAATAATAGCTAAAAAAGCGGTAAGAAAAGAAAAAATGCTGGCTCTTATCCGTTTTTCTATGATTACGAAGGGGGAAGGGGCATGAATCAAACAGAAGAATACGTAGTAGCCGTCAATCAATTTGTTGGACCCAGTTACGAAAAAGGACGCATTGGATTTCGTTTTCAAAAAGGAGTAGTTCCATTTGTTATTGGCTCTCATGATGGCTCAAAATATCATATGGAGATGAAAGACCTTCAATTGTTAATGAAAACAGGTGAAGAGTGGATTATTCCATTTGCGGAATATGAGGGGAATCTGACTGAGTGGGGAAAACAAGAAGTAGAAGTGAAGCTAAGCAGATTCATGAAGAATGGATTAAAGGTTCGTCGATTGTTAGAAGGGCAAACTGTGACAGTTAAGTTTCTATGGGTAGGAGAAGAGTGGAACCCCAAAACTCGACCTACAAAACGAATGACTTCTTGAAATAGTGAAAAAAAAGACGCTTATAGAGCGTCTTTTTTTATTATTTAGCTAATAAATTTTCTCAAAGCGTTAAGGTAGAAGAAAATTCACCCGTTCTTTTACTAGTGGGAGAAGTTGGTCTAACAGGTGTTTTTCCCAGTCAAATGTTAAATATGGACGAAGAATTTCTTTTTGTTTTTCAGGAAGACTTATACGGTATCCGAGTGAACGACCTGAATAAAAAGAGGGAGTTGAAAGAATCTCTAAACGCACTTCTTCTTCTAAACCTTTAAACTGAACAGCAAGGTGTAGTTGGTGTTTTTCGTGCGGTTGTTCTTCAACTTTGTGTAAGTCTTTTCCTGAGCGGAAAACCACGCGTACGTATTGTGTTTTAGCGCTTAAAACGTGAACTGAGTTTACTGTTAATGCTTGCATATTAGCTGATTCATTTTGAGAAAAGTAAAGATGTGCTTGTTCCCAAACAAAATCTTCAAGGTCTTTGCTTTGGCTTACATCTTTTAATAGTTCCATATGCTCTTCTTTAGGAAGTCGTATAGTTGGGGTCACCATTAAACTATGAATACCTCTCTTTTTAGCTTTCAAGTGGAGATGTGCTTGGACAGTTGTAGTGCCGTAAATTTTGTGGCTGTACTCAACAGTTAAATTAAAACGACGCTTTTGTTGAATATATTCCATTTCAATTAATTTCATCTGTAGATGTCTCCTTTTCCTTACAGATTTATAAGACCGAGAAAACCCACTTTCTTTAGAGGTGGGATGGAAGGTCTAAGATATTGTGTGTTCAGGCTAATTAGCAGCTTTATCCATTTTCCTTGTGATATATTTGAAGCGAAGGAGGTGGAACATGCCAACCATATCCATAAAAATTCCGTTATTAAAGCCAACGAAACAAAAACAATGCATGTATGAACGAATGACGCGGTTGAATACCGATTTCAGCAATTGGTTAATTTCGTATGAAGGGCTCTCAAAAGCGACAAGCAAAGTTTATAGCGAATGCTCTGACGAGAAGCTACCATCGGCTGTGGTCAATCAAACCATTCGAGACGTCAAAAGTAAAGTGAAGAACCAACAAGCAAAACTCTTTCGTCGGTTGTGGTGCGAATACAATAACCAAAATTGTCGTTTTCAACAAGAAAACGAGCTTTACAAAGTGTCGTTTCCGACGCAAGAAAAACGAATTGGTGTCCCTCTTGATGTCCGTGATTTTCATCGTTCGTGGCTTGATAAACTTCTCAAAGGAGAGGTCAAACAAGGAACGACAAAGCTTCATGAGAAAAAAGGACGTTGGTTTGTCACTGTTTCCCTTTCCTACGAGGTGGAAGAAGCAAAAACGCCTAACGAAAAAGTGATGGGGATTGACCTTGGCTTAAACTACTTAGCTGTTGCCACGATTGGAACCCATGCCTCGTTTTATTCGGGTAAACAAGTTGCGTTTGTGCGCCGAAGATATCGTGCCAAACGAAAAAAACTAGGAAACTTAAAAAAACTGAATGCCATCCAAACCTTGAATCAAAAAGAGTCACGATGGATGAAAAACCATAACCACCAGCTTTCCCGTCAGTTAATCAACTTGGCGATTCGTCACGGTGTGACGACTATTCGCATGGAAGATTTAACGGGCATTCGCATGAGACGAAGTCCAAAAGAAGCAGGACGAACCCTTCACAGTTGGGCGTTTTATCAACTTCAAACGATGATTCACTACAAAGCTGAGATGGCAGGGATTGTCGTTGAGTATGTCAATCCGACCTACACGTCACAGACGTGTAAATGTGGACATTGTGACAAACAAAATCGAAACCGTCATGTGTTTCGTTGTCTGTCGTGTGGCTATCAAACGCATAGCGATGTCAACGCAGGTATTAACATAAGTAAAGCTATTTCAGGGCTTTCATCGAACAAATCGGTTGCGTAACTCGTCTTGTGGTCACAGCGAGACCGCCTGTTTCGGTACATCCACACCGAAGGTGTGAAGAACAAAACAGGATAGGGTGATGACACACCCTGTTAAACTTGAGGTTTGTTCCAAACAGAAATGGACTGCGAACGAAAAAGCACTCAAGAATCCCATTTGCTTTAGCTGTGGGAGTGTCAAAAGTAATAAGCATTCAACATAAATAGTCATTCATGAGAAGAATTTGCTCTAAGTAGAAACAGGTAATGCCTAAGGTAGTAAAAAATTTACTTGTTTCTTTATGGATGGGAGGAGTTGAGGAAGAAGATAGTCCTCCCAATTAAATATCCGATGTTCGCGCATTAAATGATTAGCAATCAAAATGCGATATTCATAAGGAGAATGCTTTTTCTTTCTTTTTTTGTATGAAAGTGTTGCCTCTATTTTTTCTGATATTCCTTCAAAATCTATTACTAAATGAATAATATGTTCTTCTTCGTGTTCTTCTTTTGTATAACAAAAGTCTGACCCTTTATAGAAAGAATGACGAATATAATTTGTGTTTGCTTGAACAATAGAGAACTCCCTAACTTGAAAAGCTCTAACGTTTGTAGAGTGGTGTTGAGTAAAATAGTTAAATACTTGTTCATGAATAAATGTTTTTAAATGTTTATTTTTATAAAATTCTTTTACAAGTTGCTTATGCACGTCGTATGGGAGAAATTGTTCCGTTTTAAAATGATGAAACGAAATTTCTTTGATTCGACTCTTAATGAGAATATGAGCTTCAACGTTTATGTTTCCGTGTATTAAGTGGTCTACCTTTATTTCCATTATCATTTTTTGCTCTTGGGGAATGCGCGTAATGTTTACTATTTCCAAAGTGCCCACCTCGTTAATTTATTAAATAACTCTTATGCGTTTTTGTTACGATGTTTTTAGGTTAAGGCAAGGGATGCGAAAGACGTTCCCTTACTAAAGGTAGCAATTGAGAAAGAACATACTCTTCCCAGTCATACGGTAAATGATTTGATACTAACGGGACATCTGTTCTTTTGATTATAAGACGATAGGCGCTCTGTAAAGCGAAAAGAGGAAAGACGTCGTAGATTAAATTCATCTGTATGATTTCTTTAATTCCGTCAAACTGTACAGCTAGACGGATATGGTATTCTTTCTGTATCTTTTCCTCAATCTGACGAAGGTCTGTCCCTTTTCGGATAACTTCTCGGTTTTCAATGACTTCTGTTCTCAGGATATGAAGCGATATGATATTAAAAAGTGCGTGTTGGACGGGGCTGTGTTTTTGAAGATGAAGATGTGCTTGCTCGTAGATAAATGATTTTAAGTCCTTGCTTACTCTCAATTCTTCTAGAAGAAGGATATGGTCTTGTATAGGAATTGTTCTTTCCAATTGAAAGCGTGATAAATTAATAGATTTGTACTGACTATATATGTTCATGGTTGCAGAAAAATTAACCGTACCATGAATAGCGTGATGAACATGAATATCCATCATGAAATCGCCTGTTTCTTTAACATACGCGATGTTTAATAAGTCCATTGCTATCACCTTTTTTATGTATTTAGGAATATTAAGTTGTTTTTTTAAAAAAGAGAAGAAATCCTTTAATACGAGGCGGTAAACGTATAAAGAAAAACAAAAAAGATGTCTAAGTAGGAGACATCTTTCGGACTGGAACAATCATTAGAGATAAGCGTTAATGCTCACTTTATAGATTGAGGTTGTGATAGTAAACGAGAAGCGGGTTGAAGGGCACCGTCTCCGAACTTGTTGTTAATGGATGTTCGCAATTCATGAATAGGTTCCAATTTCGCATCTTCTTCATACGTAAACAAGTTTAATTGTTTGTATGCGTGTTTCTTATCTGTCGTATTCATAGCTGTGATACCAAGCAGCCGAACTTCATCTCCGTTCCAGTGCTTTTTAAGTAAGAAAAGTGCTTCCATAAGGATGTCATAGGCTTCATCAATTGAGCGGTCAAGTTTACGACTGCGTGTAACCGTCTTAAAATCGCCGTAGCGGATTGTAATTTGAATAGAGGAACTTACTACGTATTGCGCCTTCATTCGCTCGCTAACGCCTTCTGATAGCTCCTGAAGCACATTAGCAAGTTGTTTTTCGCTTGTAACATTTTTAGGGAGGGTTGTGGACTTGCTAACGCTCTTAATATCAAACACTGCAAGCGGGTTTACAGGTCTGTTATCGATACCATTGGCTCGTTCTTTTAATAGCAAACCATTTGACCCTAGAAGCGTTTTTAATTCGCCTGCGTCGGCACTGGCGAGCTCTCCGATACTATAAACGTTTAAAGACGTTAGCTTTTCAGCTGTCTTATCTCCAATTCCGTGCATAGCAAGAACAGGCATCTCCCATAGAATATTGGCAATGTCTCGTTTACGAAGAACTGTAATCCCCATCGGCTTTTTTAAATTACTGGCACTTTTGGCTAAAAACTTATTGGGAGCTATACCAATTGAAACAGGGATTTTCAGTTTCTCCAACAAACCTCGTTGAATACGCTTGGCAATGTCTGGCGGTGTTCCTTGTTCAAAACACTCTGTAATATCTACATAACATTCATCAATAGAGACAGGTTCCATAACAGGGCATATACTTGATATGAATTCAAACATTTGCTCCGATGTTTCTCGGTATAATTCGAAGTTGGGTGTCATGACAATTAAATCACGACAACGTTTTTTGGCTTCCCACAAAGGCATCGTTGCACAAATTCCGTATTCGCGTGCCACATAATTGCATGTGATGACAATTCCTTTTCGGGCGCTTTCATTTCCTGCAATAGCAAGTGGTTTAGTGGCGAGCGATGGATTGTGTGCAGTTTCTACAGAAGCATAGTAACTGTTAGCATCGATGTGAAGAATAACCCGTCCATTTTTCGGATAAAACTGTTTCATCGGTCAGCACTCCTTCCTTCTTCTACCTTCCTAACACTAGTATAGCAAAAAAGCAGGACAATTATGACTTTCTACCTGTCTTATTCCCGTTTTAGAGCGGCTAAACAAACAATATGAAGAAAGTAACTGTTATTTTTCAAAAATATCCATTTCATCATTATAATACATATGAACCAACGCAACAACTAACACACAAAACGAGAGGAAGATTATAACATGGCAAAAATTAAAGGTATTCAATTAAAGGCGATGAAACTTAATTTCGGACATGATGGCACTGGTCTCAAAGGAAATGTGTATATGGACAACAAACGCATTGGAGAGATTTTGGACGAAGGTTTTGGTGGTGGAATGGAAATTGACATTATGGATACGAAGGTAGATGAGTTTAAAAAACGTGTTGATACTTATATCGCACAAAATGAAATTATACTTTCTCCTAGTGAACATTTTATTGAGGAACTGGCAAAATTATCGTGGATGGAAAAAACGTATAAACAGTTTGTTAAAGGAGGATGTCCTATTCTTTTGCATATGGATTATCGCCCATATAATGAAGATGGAACAATAAATTGGGAAGATGCACCGATTCCAAATCCACCTGAAGAGTTCGTTCCTTGTGAATCTCATGATGATGTGAAGAAAGTATTAGAAGAAAACAAGAAAGACGTGAAACACAAAATCTACGAATCATTAGATGATTTTGTTATTGCGTAATGAAAGGGAAGACATATGCTAGAACTATTTAGAGGGATTGACCCAAATGCGCCTGTTTGTCTATACATCGGCTCTCTTCAAGACCGCGTATTTGCAAATGAAGGTGAAGAACCACTGATAGTGTCGGAAAGTTATAAAGAAGGTGAAGAACGCCTCTTTTCCTTATCGGGAGAATATCCTGAACATAAGGGATGGTTTTACTATGTGAAACGAGATAACAGCTATCAGTTTTACGGACAAAACCAAATGACACGTATTTCATCGTTCAAGTCATAAATAGAACGCACATAAAGTGAAAAGAACTCTATTAAATATTTAATAGAGTTCTTTTTTATATCGTTGAGAAAATACTCGTGGTCATTAGTGGCTTACGTTTACTTTACAAGCGCTCGATGAAACAATAATTTTAGATAATCCTCATGTGAAGGTAAATATTCATAAGCAATGATTAGTTTATTTTGATTGTCTTTACACAAAATCTCTCGCTTTTTCAGAAGGGGTTTCATGTCTTCCATATCTATGTGAGGGAATCTTAACTTAATACCTTTGGATTTCGGCTTAAAAATGACGGAGGCTGTTGTACAACCCTTGTGTTCTAATCCAATGTATTCCCGTTGATAACTGAAACGATACGCACTTGGGCTCATTTCATTTACCCACTCAAGTAGTAATTCAAGTGCTTGTAATTGTTCTGCAGTCAGTTTCTTTTTCCAAGAGGTTTCAAGCTCAGACTCGTAAAAGAACGTTTCGTGTTTTCGTTCTTTCTCTTCAAATGCTAGTGAAACGTGCGTAAAGAGAGGGGTATCTTGTGTGTTAGATGTGCTAGGAGCTTCTAACTTAATAACGAGAAGCGGAAAGAAAGTACTGATGGCAGCTAACTTCTTTTTCATAGCGGGTTTAATTTCTTCAACTACCAATACAGCTGTATATGAATAAGTAGGGTAGTGCGCTTTTTCATTCGCATAGTAATGTTGCAATCGTAACACATGGTCATCATCTAGTTTCCCCAATTGGACTTCAACAATGTAGCGATGCTTTGTTACCATACTTTCCATCAATAAATCGATACGGCATTCAGGTGTTTGAATTCTTTCTTTGTCAATAGCTTTGATATCAGGTATAGCTAAACAAGTAGGATGTTTGTAAATAAATGTTTGAAGTTTCCGTTCGTTATACCACGGGTGGTTTTTGTAATGGCTCATGAACTTGCCTCTCTTTCATAGAATTTCTTTCAGTTTATCGAAAACAGCGAAATAATTCCATCAGAAGCTCGCAATTGAAGACAAAAAGGACATATTCGTTGGAGAAATCAGTGGGTATGGACGAAAAAGATGGCAATAAAAATCCCTAAAGAATGCTACTAGAATAGTAGTACCCTTGAGGGATTCATGTTATTGCGCTGTTTGAGATGTTGGAACTGAAATGCGCGGGTGATAAGACTGACGCAACATGTTCTTTAAGTTTGCTAAACTTTCATCAATGGCTTTTCCGTCAAAGAAAGAAAAATGAACATTATGTTGATGGTTTCCCACCATTTTCCCTTGGTTAATTGGATTATATGAAGCGTCTCCTTGCATTTCTATGTAGTTAAACGTTACGTTCATAGCAAATATGGTATCGTTATCGACCATAAACTGAATACATACTTTTTCTTCACTTGAGTGTTCGCTATCTGTTGATGTACGTCCAAATTGGCTATAGCGAGTTTTAATTAATGGGTGAACGCTTGATGCTTTATGACGAATTTCATGTAAGTAATGGTCCTTAAACTTTTCCATTTGTTTTTCACTCTCCATGTCATTTATGCTATAAATTATATCATTTTCGAAATATTAATCAAAATAAAATTTTATATTTATTATAAAAATATATGTTTTTTAATATTTTTATCTTCTTTTTTCTAATTCTACTCGGTATACTGTATGTAAAGAGCGTAAAGTAAAGTAAGAGTAACTGCCCAAAGATTTTAGTTATAAGAAAAGAGTGACAAAAATGAAGACAGTGCATGTAGATAGTAATTGGCATCACATGGACAAAGGTTTGCTTATTTATCATCCTGAGGGTATTAAGGATGGAGAAACCATTCGTGGTATTCATGACAATGATGAATGGATAGGAACGGCTCGTGCCTTTTTAGATGAACAAGGTATTCTGTTTTGGTATTTAGAACTTCCAATTACTTAACGGAACACGATAAAAAATATAACAAGCAAAGGGGATAGAGATATGAATGAAACGATTCGTCAACAAGCAGCTGAATTAGCACGTAAAATGGTAGAGGTGGAACGAAAGGGTATCAAAGCTATTATTAATACAAAAGTATCGCTTCAAACACCATTAAAACCAAATGGAAAGAAACAAATGAAGAGAAGAGAAGGATGAAAGTGAGATAAACATGGCAGAACCAAAAATCGATGAAAAATTAGCCAAAACATTAAATAGCATATTTGGTTGGTCTCAATCCATCCGACGGGAGGCTATTCGTTCAAAAGAAGATGGCATAGATGACAGTGCGCTCATCATTCAAGAGGTAATTGAAGAGTATCTTCGTGAGGATTGTGGTGTTGAGCCAAGTGATGTGATTGCCTATAAAAAGTTTGGTATTCAAAAACCCAAAGCATTCTAATGTTAAACCCAAAATCCTCATGAATATGAATATATCGAATGAATCGTTTAAACACTCAATATATAATTGAGTGTTTTTTTAGTTATGTTCAACATTTATAACAACGTGTATATTTTTGGTCACTATTAATTGGACAAAATGCACAAAACTTACTAGTGTGAGGACGATTAGGTTGTTTTATAAGCTCAGTAAAGTTTCTATAACTGAATAGGAGGTTTTAGTTATTAGTACACATTCTGTTTCAAAACGAAATAAAACTGCCTCTATCCTTTTGTTTTCCATGTGGCTTGTTTTGTTTATTGTAAATATTATATTAGCTGATTCCAAAGTAACTATTATTATCTTCTCTATAGTGGGAATAGGCGCATTTGCTCCTGCCTTTCTCATCTTGCGTCTAGCATACGAAAATAAGAATGCTCAAACGTATCTCATGTTTCATCTACAGACTTTTATTTTAATCACGATTTGCTTATTGCTTCTGTTGGATAAAGATGGTGCAGGCATTGATTTCTTATTTTTGTATGTATTTTTATTTTCGAATTTACTGTATTTGAATAAAACATTGGTCATTTATTCAAATATCCTGGCTATGCTTGTTGGAAGCTATTTTTTCTTATTTCACAAAGAAACCATTTTCCCTCAAGATACAATTATCGCAGGAGATGTACTGTTTGTTGCGTTTAGCTTTCTTTTATCTATGTTTGCTCAACTAGCCGTTATCAAGATGTACACGAACGCAAAAAACAGTATTGAAAAGGAAATGGAACTATCAAAGTCGCAACAAAAAGAATTAGAAGCCAACAAAGTTAAAAATGAATATATTGTTCAAAATATTAAAGACTTTGGGGTGAATGTAAAGAATAGTGTTCAAAGCAGCAACGAGGAATCTGAAATCATCGAATCAAGATTTGAAAAAGTAAATAGCGGAAATTACGTAACGAATGAAGCTATCTCCAACATTTTGGAAAGCATGAACATCGTTCAAAAACACCTGCAAACGTTAAGAACTCATTCATCTGTTTTAAGAACAAATTCAATTGAAACGATGAAAAACTCTGAGAATGGAAAGAAAGAAATTCAAAAATTAAACATTCAACACACAAATCTAGAAACGTTTTTTGTGGAAAATAAAAAACAATTGCTTCAGTTAAATACCGAATCTGAAAAGATAGGAGATATTGTAAATGTAATTGAAGCTATTGCAGAAAAAACCAATTTATTGGCTTTGAATGCTTCGATTGAATCGGCTCGCGCAGGCGAGCTTGGCAAGGGATTCTCTGTTGTTGCCAATGAAGTTAAAAAATTAGCAGAGGAAAGTAAACAATCTACTAAAGTAATAGGTGAATTAATTGGGAATGTTCAAAACCAAATTGAGCAAGTAAACAAAAACGTTGAGCAAAATCAAGAAACGCTAGAACTGACACAGAAATCTTCTCAAGCTGTTTCGATTAACTTAGATGACGTATTTAAAAATACTGAAAGCGTCAATAGTTTGGTTGAACAGACAGAGTCTATGGTTGAAGATATTAATCAATTAACAACTTCAATGTTTGATAACGTGAAAGAGGTATCAAACAACTCAGAGTTGACAATGAACGAAACAAATAAAGTATCTATGTCGCTTCAGATTCTTGCACAACAAATCAAACAATTAAGTGTAGAGTTTCATTCGTTAGAAAATGAATTGACTCTTTTAGAGTAAAAAAAGACGTTCTATAAGAACGTCTTTTTTTATACGTAATAATTCGTTTGCAACAGTTCAAATCACGGTTCTTGTATCAATCTGCGAAGGTGCCAGCAATGCCTTAGATTAGTCAAAAGGGTGGTTAGAAACACCTTCTTTTTGTAGTCTATCAGATAACACACTGTAGGCTTTCACTTTTCTTTTATAACGCTTAATCACGTCTATACGGTCGCGATAACAGTATAGCGTAATATACAGAGGATGTTTTCTCTCTGTATTGACAAAGTGGATAGGATAACCTTCGTATTTAGGTGATAAAAGAGAAGACCGATTCCCTTCATGTATGTAGTAGGGCTCCAAGAAGGTAGAAGAATTGAAGGCATGAATGATTTCAGTATGAATCTTTTCTTCTACAGGTTTTTCTTGCACTTTGACTTGTGTATGTTCTTTAGAAACTGGTGTATGCGTCGCAAAACGTTGAACAAACCAGTTAACTACTGAAGTTGGCATACACGTAATAAGCGCTTTTAATAAGCTGACACCAATGATAGATAAAATAACTCCCCAAGTCATGCTTATCACCTCCTTAATGGTCGAATAACAGTTGGAAAGGGGCGTTCTTATTTGTTCACAGGAATATGAAAAAAACTTTGTGTTTTTTTTGTGATTTATTTGAAATGAGAGTCGTATGCAGTGAGTAGGTAGTTGAGTAGTATAGTAATATGTAAGAAAAGCGAAATAGGAGCAGACGCTGTCTATTTTACTCATTTATGAAAAATAACAACCCTCTAGTCAGTAACTAAAGGGTTGTTGCGTTTGTATTTACTTACCAACCGTTGCTTTTTAATACTTCTTGAGATGAATGGTAATCAAGGAGTTGCCACATTACATTTTCCGCATCTTCTCGTATGTTAAGTCGGAAAGTGCCTTGATTTGTTTGAAGATAAAGTTGGTCGGCACCTAATCGTTTGACTTTATTTGCTTGTGGACCTACTTTTTGAGGGTAATTTTTGTTCAAAAATTCAATAAGGTCGATAGCAGTTTTATCAGATACGTAATTATCATCTTTTGAATAGTCGGTTGACGATTCAATTAGAAAAGGTTGAGTCGCTTTTTTCTTGTATAACGCTTCTGCTTTCTCGTTTAAATCTGTAACGAACGTGTCTTTTTCCAAAAGTTGCATATCCCACATGGAGAACTTACCACTCTTTTCATCCCGCCCTAACATATTGATGAATGAAAGTGTATCACCTTCGCCGTTGTCATATTTAGTGAAAATTAGAAAGACAGCATTGTATTTTTCTTCTACTTTGTATTGTTTTTTAAAGGTATAAGACCACTGACTTTTTGGAATAACTTCAATTGAGTTGTATTGAGAAAAATCACGTCCACCATAGCCATAATCATTAAGCAATTCTTTTGGTGTCGGTGGACGACTATTATCCCAATCATAGAAGTTTTTCATATCTTTTTTTAGTGCCTCTTCATTTTCTTCACTTAAATCCAAATAAAACTGTTGAAGGGCAAAAAGAGCTTCTCGTTCAGCTTCATCTTTAGAAAGAGAAGGGAGAGAAGAGTAAATAGCACGTTCTTTGTCTTGTTCTTTCTTGTAAAGCGCAGAACTTTTTTCTTCTTGCTCTTTGTCTTTTTCTTCTTGGCTTTTGCAGGCGCTGAGTCCGAATAGCAGAACAAGTGCACAGAGTAAATATCCCATTTTCATTTTCATCGTTTTTCCCCTTTTCTACTAGCTTCTTTTTGTATATAAACGCTTTTTAAGTATAATAGGATTTTTTCCACAAATGTTGTTTTTTTGAATTTATTTTTCAAGTTTCCTAATTATCTCGATGAAAACGGTAGAAGCTTTACAAAACATGAGTGGGAAATATCGTTTATTAAAAAAAGTGGTTAGATGAAGTAGAATCGAGTATAAAACGGCGCTTTAAAAAGGGGTATAACGCCCTTTAGATTAGCTAAGAGGGTAAATACATTACAGGTCTCAAAAATCCCGTATACAGACAAAATAAGCTCTTAGAAGTGAATCTTCTTTTTAGCTTTAAAATAAAAAGAAAAACCACTCATGTATTAGAGTAGTTTTTCTTTTCTTACATAAATTGATTTATTTAGTAGGATAGGGATGCTTGGTTGAACCCCCAACAGGAATATGATTAATGGATGATGGTGGAGTCCTGAACGACCACGAGACAGTATATATCACCTGTTCTTTATTACGTTTATTCATGCTTTCTTTCTGAATGTAAGATGGATTCTTAGTCCATTGGCTGTTTTTCATTATTATTCGCCTGCTTTCTAATGTGGTTGAATTATATATATGGCTTAAAGTCTATATGATGTATAAGGTAGGGGGGAAAAGGAGAACGATGACGACTAAATAAGGGATTAACTTCTTTCAGTAGACGAAGAAGTAGTATCTACGGTTAATGCATCGAAATTACTGCTGAATCATTCTTAAATACTATAATGGGTACAGAGTGAAAAAGGATTTTATTTTAAGAAATAAATGACTTTTTACGAAAGCCTGCTTATATCACTTTTTATGAGATTAAAATGTAATTTATTTCCTTATTTTTCCTCTTCTTCTTTTCAACCTACCTATTTTCACGCTTCCTCTTTCCCCTTTTCTATTTTCGCCTCAATCGCTTCCTCTTTTACTGCTTATTTTACCTAATAACTGGAAAAGTATGATTTTATCATACTTTATATGTTAATGTACTACTTTATCGCACAAAGTAGTACTTAATATGTTTTTATCATACATAGTAGGTTTTAGTATGATAATGTATGTTTATTTCATACTTTATAAGATTTTTACATACATTATATTACTTAATCATATAATGTATTATTTTCTACTACTTAATATTATTAATTACCACTTTATTCTACTTTGTATTACTTTTTCATACTAAGTATGTTTATTTACTACTTTATATGTTTTTGTACGCTTATTTACTACTAAGTATTACTTTCACCTACTATTTCATATAAAATCTGATAAAACAGGAATAAATCCTATAAAATAATATTTTATAGGATAAAACAGGATAAAGTATTACTAAGTACTACATAAACTGGTTTTATATTACTTTATCTGATACTTTAGTACTTATTCATACTTTATAGTAAAAAATAGGATAAAAGCGGAAAAAGACTGATATTATAGGGTTTATGCGGATTTTATCTCATTTTATCCAATAAAATCATATAAAGTAGAAAATTATCATAAATAGTCCGATAGGACGTTGACGAAAAAAAGAAATCTTTGGTAAAGTTAGGGTGTAATCGATTTTGAGGAGGAGAGAATAATATGGCAATTGAAGTATGGGGATTAGACGATGGATACGGTGATGTGAAAGGTACGAACGGAAAAGAGAATATTTACTTTCCATCAAACGTAACAACATATAAAGAAAAGTTTTCTGATGCATTATCTGAAAGTGAAAAGAAAGAACCGAAATCACGAATGATTGTTGAATATGACAACAAAAAATTCCTAGTAGGAACCGCAGCTCAAAAGCAGGACATGCAGTCTTCATGGATTGGCGGAAACAACAAGCATAAACACCCAATGTTTCCTGCACTTGCAAAAACGGCATTAAACATGCTTGGACAAGAAGATGTTACAAAGGTTGACCCACTTGTACTAGGTTTACCTGTTGAACACGAAGAAAAAGTAGAACGCCGTGAGCTTCTCACAAAACTATTAAAGAAAAAACATGACGTGAAACTGACAATGGCAGACGGTGAAACGTATGAAAAAACAATTGATGTAAAAGATGTTGTAATTGTAAAACAGCCATTTGGCTCATTCTGTGACGTTATTTTGGATGAAACAGGTGAAGTGAAAGACCCTGACTTAGCACTAAAATTCGTTTCTGTAGTGGATATTGGTGCAGGAACAGTTAACTATCTGACATTACAAGAATTAGAATCTATTTCTGAATTAACAAAACACACAAACAAAGGGATGTACTCGGCGTATCAAGAAATCGCGCGTCGCATTGAAGTGGAATTCGATAAGAAATATCCATTAGGTCGTCTTCCTGAATTTATCAAATCAGGTTTCATTACAGGTGGGCATAACATTTCTCACATCGTAGATGAAGTGTTTGAATTGCACGCAGGTGAAATCATGAATGAATGGGAAACAATTAACCGTAACTCAATGGATTTCATTGAAGTTGTTATTTTCACTGGCGGTGGCTCTGAGGTATTAAAAGAGCATTTAGAACGTGCAGTAGAAGAGTACGCTTTTGAAACAAAATTCTTAGGCGTTCATAATACAGCGAACGGATTACGAAAATATGGTGTTCGCCAATCGAAACAAAAAGGAAATGTTGTAACTCGTACAGCAGGAGGTTCCGTAAAAATCAGCGCTCCCGAGAAGAAAAAAGAGGAAGTGGCGGTAAATGGGGCTACTAAAAAATAACCGTGCCAGTATCAGTTTTAGTGAAATTGGTGATGCCGAGTTATTAGCTGTGTTAGAAGAAGTGAACTATAACTTATCGGGTTACTGTAAGGATTTAATGAAGGACGGGCTTAAGTACCGAGCAATGATGGAGCAACAACAACCATTTATTCCAAATGCACAAGCTCAGCCTGCACGTAAAACTTATACACCGCGTAAGCCAGTTCCTTCTTCTGCTCCTGCTGAACCGACGGAGGAAGAAAAGAAGAAACTTGTTTCTGAAAAGTTGAACAAAATGAATTTTTAACGCTGACCTAAAAGCAGGGGACATATGTCTCCTGTTTTTTAGGTTGTATTTTAAAACAAAAAAGCAGGGTAACCTGCTTTTTTCTATTTTAATTTTTTGTTTTTTACTACGTTCATAAAAGGTGCTTCCCAATCGTCTGTATTTGCTATTCCTACTATTTCTCCATTTTCCATATCAACAAAGAGTAAATAGGATATGTCTTCTCGATTGATGCTACCTTTTACGCACACTTGATTGCATGCTTCTAAACTTTCTTGCCACGTGCCTGTATCTTTTGCATCGTGTAAGTCAGGAAGTAGCTTGTCTTCGTGAATTTCAAGTGCAAGAACAATAAGTATATTGCTATAAGTTTCATCCCAGCAGTGGTCTCCTGAGAGAATGCTATAGTCCATTGCCCTATAATACAAATCTGAAAAGAAAAGATACCCGTAATAATCCTTTTCATCATAGTCTCCCCATAACAACTCCATTGGCTTAGCACCAGTGCCTCCTTGAGGCACTAACTGACCTTCTTTTATAATATTTTTAATGTTTTTCACAGATGTTCCATGATACAGTAAAACATGATTTGACTTAATATTTTCCTCTTTTTCTTCTAACCAATCGATATATCCCATGCTAAATTCCTCCGTATATATGTTAGTTTATTCCAGTAGAACAGTTTTAATTTGTTGTTATTATAGTTTCATTTGCTTATATTAGTGAATAAAACCGAACGAAAACAAAAAATAACTATTTTTTATTAAAAAAGCACTCCTCATCAAATGATAGAGTGCCTTTTCTTTTACTGATAGCGTTTGTTATGTCGTTCTAACATAAGTTCAGCATCGGTCAATTTCGAATAGCGTTGTTCTGCCTGTTGAAAGGCTCTAAAATAGTCAAAACAAGGTACAGGAGGCTCCTCAATAACTTCTTCTTTTGCATTTGCGCCTACGAGGAGGGGAGACTCAACTTCATCGCGATATATCTGATAAATATCTCGGTCTGCTTCATGAGCAGTTCTAATTTGTTCGAGTTTAAAATCTGATAAAAATTCCTCGAAATCCAAGTCCATATCTTCAAAGAAAGATGTTTGACTATGTATTTGCTCGATAAAACGAGCGCCTTTTACAAATGCAAAGGCTTCCGCATCCGCTGCTTGTGGCGTATCTTTAGGGAACTCGTTTCCTAATAGGAAAAAGACTAGCATATCTCTCGTTTTAAGATACGTATCGCTCGCATGACCTGCTTCGTGAAAAAGCAAATGAAAGAAACGAACTTTAGCATAAGAGTAAGCTTGTGAAAAATCCGTAATGCTTGTAAAAATGCTATCCATATACTCCTCAGAAATAGAGATTTGTCCCGTCACAGGGTAATACTTGCTAAGAGGTATAATATCCCCTTGCGCAAGTTTTTCAAAGCGTAATTCGCTACACACAACGTCTAGGTGCTCTAATATCTCGCTTCCTTTGGTAAGTAATTGCTGTTCAATTTGTATACGATTCATTCCGTGTTCCTCCGATAACTGCTTTATGCTAATTTACCTAATGGCAAAAGTGATTATAGAAGAAAAATAGGAAAAGTATACCATTTAAAAGAAAAAGAGTACGTATTTATGGACATAAAATTATATATTATAAATAACAAAATAAAAAACTATTTATAAAAGAAAACTCTATTGCTATGCAATAGAGTTTGATTCATTTACTTAGGAGTTAAATTTTTTCGAATGTTGTCTAATTTAGATATATTGCCTAAATCATATACACCAAACATAGTATTAAACTGAACTAGAGCAGTTTCAAAGTCTTCGTAATAACCCGCTGACTCCTCTGGGCTTAAAGGGCTTTTAATGACATTGTTACTTATTAAGTCTTTTTCCTCTACATCAGTAATTCTGTATCCATTAGCGTAAGTGTAGTTAGCAAGGTTATCTAATTCCCCTTTTGTGAAGTTCTTGCCTAAAATGCTTTTTGGATAATTGGATAATGATAGAATCATTTGACATGAGCGAAAAGTGGCAAAAGCTTCACATTGTGCTCGTTCAGTTGTGCCATGACCTGGAAATGGTTTTTGCTTTGTTTTAAACAATGCATGCTTTAAAAATTCATCAGATGCGTGACCTGCTTCGTGGCAAAGAGCCATAACAAAACTGTCGATAAAGCGCTTGCTGTTTTTCTTTTTGGAAAGCTCATCGAAACCATCTTCTGAGAGGTAAATTATTCTATCATTTGGTTCGTATCCACCAAGTTTATCTTCTCCTAATTTACAAATATCAAAATCTTTGTAATCAAGAGTTTTAAAATGTTCTTTTAAATAGTGTAAAATTTTGTTACCTTCACTTTGAAGAGTTTGTTTTGTAAATGTTGGCACATTTAATTCCTCCTATAGATTGACTTATTTTTTGCCTAATGGCAGAGGAGATTATAATACAAAAGAACAAAAAATCCACTAGATTTCCAACGAAAAAAGACCCTTTATCCGAAGGATAAAAGGCTTAATACATACGTGCATAAACAAAATGTGGCTTGTCTTTTCCTGAAGGGGAGTACTCTAACTGAACCGTTACATATGACAATCCTTTTGGTTCTGACGTCAACTCCTCTTTTGACCATTCATTTGCTTCTTCAGCTTGACGTTGTTTGGACTGATACACCAGTTCATAGTCAATAGAGCAGTAACCAATACCGCACCCTTCGCGTTTTCCGTCGGTTTTGACTAACACAGAATCAGGATATAAATAAGGTTGGATGTACACCATTGCTTGCGTGATATCTTGAATATTCATCGCTTTATAGTCAATAACCACTTTTCTAATACGGTTATGTTTGTCTACTGTGGACTCAATAATGGCTTTAGATGTTTCCCACTTCGTTTGAGAAGAATCAAGTACGCGCCCTAACTGCAAGGGATTTTGACCAAGTTGTTTTTCCTCTTGGTCTTTTACTTGATATTGGTGAAATAAAAAAAGACCCACGCCTACACAAAGAGTCAGAAAGAGAAAGATTCTGTGTACTTGTTTCATCTTTGGTTTCCGCCTTTTCATAAGATATATTTACCTTTATAAAAAAACGTGTAAATCCTTATTCACTCCCAGTCTAACTATTGCAATATTGCAAAGGAAAAAGAGAAGGGGAGAACCATAAAAAGAGAAAACTCTACTGCTACGCAATAGAGTAATATGTATTTAATTACGATTTTACATTTTGACGCATAAGGTCTAATTTTCCGCCTGTTTCTACATGAGCAAACTCTTCAATTGATTTTTCGAAATCATTGACATAGTTTTCTGAATGTAACAGGTGTTCTTTGAACGTTTTTGCAAAAGCTTGCGAAAGAGGATATCTATCATCTGTTCGCATCTGCACTAATTCAGATTCAGTATCCACAGCAACTTCATATCCTTTTGAAATTGAATAAATTGCCATGTTATGTAATTCCGATAGTGTCCATAAGAAACCAAACATCGTGCCTGGATACTCCACTAAACGCTTTAACATCTCAGTTGCACGGTATACCGCGAAAGCTTCGACTTGGGCATGTCCTGAAGTATAGTTACCAGGGAGCTTTCCGCTTTCTACTAACGTAGGAATTTTAAGAAATTCATCGGAAGCGTGACCTGCTTCGTGACACAAAGTTATAATGAATTGAGCTGCTATGTCTTGTGGTTTACAATTCTCCATTAATTCATCAAAAACTTCCTCATATAATACGATGTCCCTGTCATAAGGACTGAAACTTCCTAAAGCACTATGGTCTCCTTTTAAAATACGTAAACGTTTGTACTCAAGACTCGGGAAAAATTGACGTAAATAATTAAGAACGTTAACGCCCTCTTGATAAAAATATTGTTTCATGTTTTGCTGCATTGAAATCATCCTCCTGTAAGTTTACAACTTTTTTGTTTGCCTTATGGCAGAAGCGATTATACGAGGGAAAAGCGATTTGTCTACTACATTTGTGGAGAAAGTATAATGTTCCAATAGGGGAGAGAATGCAAGGGCTAAAAAGAGAAAACTCTATTGCTATGCAATAGAGTATATGTATTTAATTACGGATTTACAGTTCGGCGCATAGCATCTAAATGTTTAATGCTTCGTGCGCTGTCATACAATTTAAGTGCATCATTGAAATCTTGTAAATAATCCTTTGAATGAGCAGTGTATGAACGTTTAAGACGGAGAAAAAACTGTTTAAAAGGATACATAGCTTTTTTACGTAATTTTCGAAGCCTGTATTCAACTTGATAGGCAATTTTTCTACCTGAACTTACTGAATCTCTTCCCATTTGTTCAAGTTCTTCTTTTGTCCATACAAAACCAAATAACGTACCAGGATAACCAATCAATCGTTGAAGCATAGTGCTTCCACGAAATACAGCGAATGCTTCAATTTGAGCATGTCCAACTGTATAGCTAGGTGGATACATATTCTTTTCTTTGAACGTTGGATGTTTCAAAAATTCATCAGATGCGTGTCCTAATTCATGGCATAGAGTCATAATGAATTGTCGTGCTACTTGTTTCAAGGGCAATCCTTTATCAAACAATTTGTCAAAGTAGTGTTCCCACATATAAATGTTTCGTTCACTTGCTTTAAACGTTCCTATTGCCTTTTTGTTTCCCTTCAAAATAAGAAGGCGATTCAAGTGAAGGCTTGGATAGTATTGACGTAAATAGTTGATGATGTTTACCCCTTCTTGGTAAAAGTATTGTTTGTCTTGTTTGTGCATAGTAAAGTTCCTCCTCTAATTTATGACTTGCTTCTTGCCTAATGGCAGATGTGATTATAAGAAAAAAAAGGGGGATGTCTATTAGATTTTGGTGAGTTGTGATTATATTGACATAAAGAAAAAAGGGGGAAATAGGGGAGGGGAGTTTGACAGAAAAAGAGAAAACTCTACTGCTATGCAATAGAGTTTATGTATTTTAGTTACGCATTTAATTTTTGACGCATGACGTCTAATGTTACTGTTTTTCTTGCGCTCTGACAGGCTTTAAATGACTTATAAAAATCTTGCTCATAATTAAAGGAATGTCGGGTACGTGAATGAAAAAGTCGAAGAAAAAATTGTTCAAAACGGTATTGAAAATACGTTTGAAAACTTTCTATTTGTCTTTGAATAGAACGAGCGGTTTCAAATCCATGATTGATGGACTCTCGTGCTATTTCTCTTAATTCTTCTTCTGTCCACTGAAAACCGAATATGGTACTTGGATAGCGACTTAATTGAGTGACCATCCTACTTTCGCGATATGTAGCAAATGCTTCAACGTCTGCATGTATGAGCGTATATCTGCGTGGACCTTTCCCTTTTTCAAGCAAATTAGGATGTTTTAAAAAATCATCTGATGCATGGGCAAGTTCGTGACATAAAACCATAATGAATTGACGTGCTACTTCTTTCTGTGGGGAAGTTTCTAATAATTCATCGAAAAATTCTTCACACATGTAAATGTTTCGTTCGCGGAAGTCAAACAATCCCTGACTTTTTTCCCGACCTTTAATAAAACGAAGTCGATTGAAGTGAAGGCTTGGATAGTATCGACGTAAATAATTAAAAACGTTCATTCCCTCTTGGTAGAAATATTGTTTTTGTCGTATATTCATTGGATGTTCCTCCTGCGTTATATAGTTATATTTTGTTCGATGGCATTGGTAATTATAGTTAAAAAAGAAAAAAGAGGGATAGATAGAGAGACTTTCTTTGCACGGGGTAAGATTCTTGTCAAAAAGAGCGGAGAGAGGAATTCTCGTAGAGTAGAAACCTACAAATTTCCGACTCTCATGATATACTAAAAAAAATGAAAGAAAAAGGGGATTAAGGAAATGAACTCCGAAAATAAACAAATTATTCATGAAAATAAGTATGTAAAACTACTAGATGACAACAATTATCTTGTCTATCAAACACCTGACATCATCTGCGCCCTTCCTGTCCTTCCTAACGGCGATATTTTGCTTATTGAACAGTTTCGTATTCCAGTTGAGAAAAAGCTTTTAGAACTCGTCACAGGTGGTATAAATGAGGGTGAAAATCCAAAGGACGCAGCAATTCGAGAAGTTCGAGAAGAAACAGGCTATTCTGTAGAGCGAACACACCATGTCGGTTCTTATTATTCCGCTCCTGGTTACATCACTCAACAAGCCCATGTATACCTTTGTTATGTAGATGAATTTCAAGGTACATTACTAGAGGAACATGAAGAAGCTTTTCAATTAAGCGCTAAACGTATTCTGAAAGACGAAATTGCATCTATTGTGCGTAAAGAAAACACACATCCTTATTTGGCTCTTGCATGGAACGCTTTAGTGAATCAAAAAGATAACTGAAAGAAAGAAGGGGACGTATGAAAGAAATCTCTAATACACAAGAATTAGAAGCTTTTTTAGGCTCTTATTTGAAAGATAAGCAAGGCGGGTATTTTGTGGTTCAGCACGGAGAACATCATGAGTTGCTGTGGTTTACAAAACATGCTCATTTTAACAAGGACGGTTCAGATTGGTATTTAGAGGCTCCTAACTATATGAGCCGTCTCAAAATCAACAGAAAAGAAGACATTACCTCCTACGAAGAAATGGGCTATGTGATACGAGACGGCTATGCGTACGAAGTGGATACACCACAGGTATCTCCATTCTTGCCTGAAAAACTATTGATTGAATTTCTAGGTTTTAAGGAAGAAGATGCAGTGAATTGGCTATTAGAGCATACGTATGCTGATAAGAAGTGGGATAACTAAAAAGAAACCATAAAAAAAGTGACGGAATACTTCCGCGCTTTTTTTATTTTCAAACAGGAAAACACATAAAAAAAACTGCTATCTCGTCGAAACGAAATAGCAGGCAATGTGGTTGCTGTATACTAAATACAGCGAGAGATTAGTCCACTACTACTAAAAATACAATCGGAGTTTCCTAGAACTAGGAAATATTGTTAGATGTATGGGTTAACATCCACCTTTAGTGTACCACAGGTGTTGTTCTAATGGAACACCTATTTTTTATAAAAAACATATATTTTTCAAATTTAACGATTATATTATTCTAAAATTTATTATGAAAATCGAGAATGGACGTTAAATCCAACCACGTAACTTTGATGCTTCTGCCATTTTACGTACACCAACCATATACGAGGCTAAACGCATATCTACTTTGCGATTCGTAGCTGTATCATACACATTATTAAACGCACGAATGATTGCTTTCTCTAGACGTTCTGCAACTTCATCTTCTGTCCAGTAGTAGCCTTGGTTGTTTTGTACCCATTCAAAATATGATACCGTTACGCCACCTGCACTTGCTAACACATCGGGAACTAATAGTACACCACGTTCTGTTAGCATTTCTGTTGCTTTTAACGTCGTAGGACCATTGGCCGCTTCGACTACAATACTGGCTTTAATTTTATCTGCATTGTCTTCAGTAATTTGATTTTCAATTGCAGCTGGAACTAAAATGTCGCAATCCAGTTCAAGTAATTCTTCGTTGGTAATCGTGTTATCAAATAATTTTGTCACGGTACCAAAGCTATCACGTCGGTCTAGCAAGTAATCAATATCCAATCCGTTTTCATCGTGAAGAGCTCCGTATGCATCAGAAATACCAATCACTTTTGCGCCTTCGTCATGCATAAATTTAGCTAAAAAGCTTCCTGCGTTCCCAAACCCCTGAATGACCACGCGTGCGCCTTTTAATTCAATTCCTCGCTTCTTTGCAGCTTCATGAATACAAATCGTTACTCCTTTAGCCGTAGCGGTTTCACGTCCAAGAGAGCCCCCTAACACGATTGGTTTTCCTGTAATAAAACCAGGAGAGTCAAATTCACGAATACGGCTATATTCATCTAGCATCCATGCCATAACTTGTGCATTGGTCATCACATCAGGTGCAGGAATGTCTTTCGTTGGTCCTACAATTTGGCTAATGGCACGAACATACCCGCGACTTACTTGTTCAAGTTCACGGAATGACATGCTACGAGGGTCGCAGATAATACCACCTTTACCTCCACCATAGGGTAAATCAACAATGCCGCATTTTAAACTCATCCAAATAGATAATGCCTTAACTTCCGTTTCTGACACGTTCGGATGGAAGCGGACGCCTCCTTTTGTCGGTCCCACAGAGTCGTTATGTTGCGCACGATAACCTGTAAAGATTTGAACAGACCCATCATCCATACGTACAGGTATCTTAACTGTTAGTAAACGCATTGGTTCTTTTAACAGCTCGTACACTTCTTCTTTATATCCTAAAGCATCTAACGCTTTCTTTATAACGGTTTGAGTAGATGATAATACATCATGTTTTGATGTTTCTTTGCCCTTTGTCATAATTTCCTCCCGAATCCCTCTAGGGACATGTGAAATAGTTTCTTAAATTTCCCTCTTGTTGTTGTAAACAAAGAGAAACAAATAACTTGTTTCTCTTTTCTTGATTTCGACCTTTCAATCGAATTCCTTTGATAAGCAAAACGAAAAGAAAGAAAATTATACTAATTGAGAGACGTACATTGAAATAAAGTATCCATTTAAGCAATTTAGTATATTTATATTCAATTTATAGTAATAAAAATATCTTTTTTAAATTTTTTTACGGTTGTTCGAGGGTATTTAGTTGCAAGGAGAAAGTTTCCAGATTAAGATAAAGAGGTACTACAACGTACGTATCCATATATTTTTAGGAGGAATACACGATGAGTGAAAAAAACAAAGACCAAAACGTAAACTCAAACGAAGAAAATCAAAGTCAAGAACCGAAACAAGATACACCAACATCTGACGTACCAAAAGGTGACGAAAAAAAATTCGCGTAAAAGGAGCTGTCTTCCATGGCATGGTTTCTAAGAAACCCTAAACTTTATACGCAAGAGCTCGAAGCCTGGGGAAACCTAGGCTTTTCTCTTGTCGAAGAATATGTAAACGAGGAAATGAGAATTGTATTTAAAGGCGTCATCCCCTATGAAGAAAGGAAATATGAATTTGAAATTTTCTATCCTGCAGGGTACCCCTATCTTGCTCCAACGGTAAAATGTACAAATGTTGATAACCATAAACACCAAACTCCACATTTAAAAAACATCTGTTGGCATGAAGAGTGGCAGGATTACGGCATGGTTAATGCACAAGACGTTATCACTCAGCTTCAAAAATGGGTGAAAGGTGTAAATGTCGGGTTTAATCCTGAAGAAGAATCCGACGATACCATTCCTCTTTTATATGAACTAAGTAATGACGCAAAAGAAGCTGTTGTTATTACGCCAACTGAAGTATTTGAAGAGTGGGAAGACGCAGAAGGTCGATTTGAGATGCGGATTCAAAACCGTGAAAGTATTTTCCAAGCAGAGTTAACCAAAATTACTTCTCTGTTTCCGAAAGATGGAAAGAAAAAAATATATAAATCGAATGTAGAAATTTATCCAAACGCACCGACCTATAAAGGATTTTGTATCAATGTAGATAGCCCACCTCCTGTTTTTAAAGAAACGGATGAATTGGTGGAGTGGGTAAATGAAAATAGCAATTTAAAAGGCGGTTTTAAAGAAATAGCTACTCTCATGTCGGAGAGCAACCCAAGTTTAGGACCTTTAGTAGGAATCCGCTATCCATACGAAGGAAGTTATCATATGTTAATTGTAGCGCTTGAACATGTAGATAACGATTTAGAAAAAGCGGTTTATCGTGTTCATTACGGTGTAACCTTCCAATCACAGCTATTGTCTGAAAATCATTTATTTAAGCGTGTGGCTCATTTAAAACCTATTCAAGAACGTCATGTGGTTGTGGTCGGACTGGGTGCCATTGGCTCTCCAATTGCTCTAGAACTTGCAAAGGCTGGCGTAGGGAAGATGACCTTCTTTGATTACGATACGCTTCATGCAGGCAATGTCGTGCGCCATGTTGCCAATTTTGATTATATGGGCATGTACAAAGCACATGCAATGAAAGAGATATGTGGAAAGTATAACCCTTATGCAAAGATAAAATCATATGGTCGATTCTTCGGAAACATACGTGATGCTGACCTTGCTGATATTATACAAGATGCCGATATGATTATCTGCTGTACAGGACATAGCCCAACAGAGAGATACGTCAATGATGTAGCACGTCGCTTTGGTATTCCTGCTATTTATGCATATGCTAGTTTAGGAGCGCTTAGCGGTCGTGTATTCTTAGTCGAAAAAGAAGGAGCATGCTACCATTGTCATCAATATGCGATTGGTGATAGAACCGTTCCTGCATTAAGACAACCTGATGAAGAAATTGTGTTTTACGAAGCTTCATGTGCAGGACCTTCCTTTTTAGGAAGCGGAATTGATACAGGAAGCATTGCACTACAAGCAAGTCGTTTAGCCATTCAGACGCTTTTAAAAGACCATCCTGAAGCGTATGAACCTGCTTCTTATAATCACATGGTATGGTATGCTCAAAGCGGTTCAGGGAAAGTCGAATGCTTACAGCTCCATGTAGAAGAAAAAGAAGTGTGTAAATTTTGTGATGTCTTGCCCGACAAAATAATAGATGAATATGTTCCTGAGGCGGTTGAATTGATGAAAGTAGCTAGTAAGTGGGAATCAATTACAAGCGGACACGACATAGGTTCTGCGGAGGAAGCAAAAGCGGAATTTGATAAACTTGAAAAACCGTTACGTGGACAAGAATACCTTAATCAAGAAGGGCATTACGTACGACTGAATCGTGTCTTTCTAAATCAAGAGGGGAATCATCCGAACTGGGATGTAGAATGCGAAACCAGTGAAGGAGAGCGCATAAACGTTAACGTAGATACGTTCTTTGGTTATGAAGTAAAAAAAGGATTTGTTGTTCCTTCTTATGAAAAAGTCGCTTCAAACGTCTAAACAAAACAAAAAGAATAGTTAATTGAAATGAAAAAGCAAACCGATGGTTTGCTTTTTGTTTTGGATTGCAGTCAATTTCAGCTTAAAAAATGAGAGTGTTAACCTTTCTGTAACTGTTTCATTAACGCTTTTTTGTTTTGTTCAAGAATACCCCAGTCATCGTAATCAACAGACTCGTCCATTGAATCGATTTGGCTAGATGTAAAGGCACCAGCAATTTCGTCGTAAGTGCCTTCGTATTTCTGTTCATATTCTGTAATTTGATTTTTAATTTCTTCAAGTTCTTGCTCAGTAGTGCGTATACGGTTTTGATAGTAAAAGAATTGAAATTCCACCGCTAGGGATGGACTTAAATACTGCGCAATTTCGTTAATATCGTGTTCACTAAACAAAAAGAGCTCTTCGTTTGTTAACAGAGGTTCTTTGTTTTGTCTTTTTTGAATTTCGTTAGCCATATCTTGAGAGAATATAGTCACTCTTATCACCCTTTCTTCTTCCAGTGTACAAGGATTTAACTAAAAAGAACATCTTTGCAAAAGATTGCTTTGCAAAATGCCAATAATGAGTATATTAAAGAAAAAGGAGGGGTGTAATGAATAGAAAAAAGAAATATATCATAGGCGTCTCCTTAATATTAATAGTCAGTGGGTTTGTATGGTACTTAGTTATTCAACGTAATTATCATAAAGAAATAGCTTATAGTGGAATTGAAATGAAAATTTCTTCTAAACAAAGAAGCTACCAATACAATGAATCTTTTACCGTTTCTTTAAAAATTAAAAATACATCGTTTTTTCCAAAGAAATATAATGCTGTTACGGTAGAAAGGACATCAAAATTTCTCAATTATTCAGATGATGAGTTTTATGTAGGTGAAGTGATAGGTAAAAATCATAATTATTACTCAAACCCACCAAGTGTAATTCAAAAAGTTTCTCCTTCTAATGTTCGCTATTTAATGCCTGGACAATCAATTAAATTGAAAGTTAAATTTATCCCTAAACAAACTCCTGATAGAGAAAAAGACACAATAGATATTAGAGCAACCTTTGAAGACCTTTTAATTTATTTTCCTATTTCTGTAGCAACTAAGTAACTTAAAAAATAAAATTAGTATGAAAAAGTTATTATCTGTGAGGTGAAAAATGAAAAAAGTAATGAAATGTGTGTTGTTATTGATTTCAATTTTAATACTTTACACTATGGGATTGTTTATGTTTTATTACGCACCCCGTTATTCCTATGACTCACTTCAATTTCTTTTAGCCATAAGTGTAGTCAGTTTATTATTGTTATGGGTAATAAAAAAATTATTTGTCTTAAACCTAAAAAAGAGTATATGTATCTTTTTAGTTATATTTGTAGTCTATCTTTTCGGATACAAATATTCTTACCAATTTTTTTATTATGCTTACAGTAATTTTATGGGATATCCAACCAGCATTGATTAAAAAGTTCCTAAAAAAAGCTCAATGTTTGACAATAGAAGGAGGGTAAAATGATAAATGATAAATCAATAGCAAGAAAAATAGGAAAAATTAGTTTAACATGGGCAATTGTATGGATTGTTTTTTCGTTTTTGTCTGTCTATTCGTTTTTTAAAGTGTATATGTTTGCTTATTACTATACTTACTTATTAGTATGGGCGTTATCTATATATGGCATATACAAAATCTGGAAAGAATACAAAGAAACGAACGACAAAAGAGCATTTCAACTTAACTTGTTCATGAATGGGTCATTTTCTATTGTGTTAATTATCTATATTGGAATTCCCAACATTCTTTAAAAGGTAAGTGTTATTATTAGCTTTCCTTGATTAGAATGTAGTAAAATATTTCATACATAGCAAGTACTTATCGAAAAGATAAAAATTATTGGACTTGATGGTCTGCAGCTTGTGTTATGAAAACTTACCTTATCGAAAAGATGAAAATGTGATGGTGTCAATGACCATGAAGCGGTATGGATTACACTTTCCTTGTTGAAAAGAAGTAAAAAGAGCCTTTCTCCTAGCAGGAAGGCTCTTTTTGTATGGGTATCGTGTTGTAAAGCGCTATTGAGCTAAAACACGTTGAATGTGTCGTTTTTCTTCGATAGTAAGAAGGCGATAACCTCCATCATTGCTTGTTTGAATGACCGTATCAGCAATTGGAGATTGGCGACCTAATTCTCCGAATGACAGGCGAACGACGATTTTCTCAAGGTTTGACCTCGACTCCATTGAGACAATCCCAAACCCTTCTTCTTCGTCAATATGAATCCATTCAAGTAAGCGGAATAGTACGTCTTGAGATAGTTGTTCTGATGATTGTGAGCGTGTATGATGCATAGCAAGAAATGCCTCCCTTCCTTTGCCACTCATGCTACTACTATATGATATTTAAAAGGAAATTATAACCAATATATACAAGCTTATTTCGTTATTTTTACATTGAAGGTTAGCAAAAGTTTTTTACACTAACAAAAGAACAGAAACAATCGAATTTTTGTGTTGCTTTTGCAAAAAAAATAAAGTGGAAGCCACCAAATTTGCTGTTTTTTTATTTAAATAATATTTTTTTATGTATTTTTAAACGTGTTTATTAAAAGTTTTTGTAAAAAATAATAAAAAATATTTATTTTTCTATTGTTTTTCAATTTCAGATGTTTTATACTAAAGAAGTCAAAGTTAACTCCTTCCATACTAGAAAATTTGGTTATATTCAGATGAATTATTCTCTCATCAGAACGGATTATGCGGGGTAGGTATATGAGAATTTCTCCTTTCCGATTATACATAACATATACCACTTCCGAAAAAAGAAGCTGTTGCCATCAGCTTCTTTTTTTTGTGCCTTTAAAATTAAATGGATGAACCTTCCTGTTAGGCGATTTCTTCCGCTATACTGAAAAAAAGAGAGAAAAGGAGAACGAGTGAATGACAAATAATCAACCGTTGTTTCGTTTAACAACAAAGCGCAAAGAACTTTTGAATGACATCATTACGTTTAGTACTTATCGAGTAGAGCGGGTGAATGAAGAAAGTTTTGCCCGTTTGACGGCTTTAGCATATCCAAATGAGCAAGCCAAACAAACCCGCCTTTCTAAAATAGATGAGCAATTAAAAAAATGGACGTTATATCATGATGTTTTGGAGACAATTTCGACTCACACTTTTTATGAAGAAATGAGAGACTTTTTCAAGTTGGAGCATAAAGAATGGATAACAGAATGGGATATCCCGCTTGCTCTGTTTAATGAAACGATGGACGAAGTGGAGAAAGAGCTAACGGAAGTTTGCAACGGGTCACCAGAAAAGCTTCAAATAGAATATAGAGAGAGAATTCAATTTATTCGTGAATTAAAAGCATTTCGAAACAAAGTATACGCCTAACTAAAAAATAAGTTCTACAAAGATGAACTAAACATATAATAATATCACTCCAAAAATATATTAGCGTAGTGTAATAATAAAGCATTATCTCTGCGCGGAAAAGTATCCTGTATCACGACCTGCATGCATCGTGGTATATGGGGACACGAGTCACTCCATGAGTGGCTTCTTTTTGTTTACTCATTGACTCATTTACAGTAAAAAAAGAAGGTTATTTCCTTCCTTTTTAGTTAGCAAAGTATAACAGATTGAGACATTTGAAATAAACTCAGTGCCATTAACATGAAACTAGTCAGAGATGACACTATCAAAAAGGAAGTAGCATCTTCTAAAAACACGTCTTTTTTATCTTTTGGCATTTCATTATTCATCTGTGCGTCACGTCCTTTCAATAAAACTTCACATTCATTGCCTGCATTGTAAGCTAAAGATGGGGTTTGTAAAGAAGAAAAAGTGGATTTTTCACCTCAATAAGAAAAGGTATCTGCAGCTACTGGGTAACGTCTCTATAACCCGCTGTTCTCTCGTTACTAACTAGCGAGGGTTATTTTGTCATGAGTAATTTTCAAAGGGATTTAAGAGAAAAAAAGGAACCAAATGAACACGGAGGTGTCAAAATGAATCCAACATATGAAATGCTTCAGGAATCAATGGGAACTCAAATTAAGCAAGTTCGAAAAGTGATGCATATTTCTTTTAGTATCCTCACTTTGTTCATTTTGGGAATGATGACGTTTCTCTACTCTTATACGATGGAGGCATTTGCGCTGTCCTTTGGATTAGGGATGGTATTAATTAACGTGACGGTCATGTTTGTTAATATCTCAAGTGAAAAAACCATGACCAAAGAATTTAAAGTAAAAGCGGATATTTACGAGCATTTTACTCGCATGCATATTGCAATTGAATCCCTACATCGAGATGGAAATGGGTATCTTGCTACGGATGAAAACGGTGAAATGTATATGGTTCGCATGAATCAAGGAAGAGTAACCGTGTTTGAGGAAAAATAAGCATTAACAAAGAACAGAGACTTTGTGTTTCTGTTTTTTGTTTTATTAAAAAGGCTAGGAAACTACCATCAAAACAATTACTTCTGTCTCCTAAAATGACAATTATCGGCTTTTTGGGTAGACAAGTCGTACGATTCGTTTATAACTTCCTTAAAAGGGGTGAAGTTATGAAAAAGAAGTTAGCTGTTAGCTTAATAGGTATTGGCGTCTTACTGGTCTGTTTGACAGGATGTCAATCGGTGAGTGGAAAGCAGCAAAAAGAGCTAGAAGCAGAAATGAGTAGCGTCGCTAAATATAATCAAAAGAAAGACATGCTTATAGAAAAGAAAGAATATCAAAAAGGATACGATTGGTACGTTTTGGAGGGACATAGCTCTGATGAAATTCAACTATTGTTAATTGAGCAAAAAAAAGACGCTCATAAAGGTGTTGCCCTCTTGTATAACCGCAGAACTGATATTGATACGTATGTAAGTGAAATAAGCGAAAATAAATTCCCATTGCACGTGAAAAAAGAAAAGGGAACGATTTGGTTATCAAGTGAAGAAAAACCGCAAGGGAAAATGAAAGGAACTCTTAAGAAAAATGGCGATATTGAATTTAAGGTGCCAAAGGCTACGGATTTGAGTTCAAGTACTGAAACATTTAAAGTAACGTCTAAAACTGAAGTGAAGAAATGGTACCTTGACTTAGAAGAAAAATCAAAAAGTGAAAACAAGAAAACCGAACAACGCATAAAGGAAAGAGAGAAGGAGAGAAAAGAACAACAAAAACTTGACAAAGTTGCAACCGAATCTAAAGAGAAACTAGAAAACAAGCTAAATGAACTAACGAATTCAAAAGGTAAACAATTTGGGCAACTGTTCATGTCAAATAATGAGAAAATGGATAAACTTATGGAGCAAATTAATGAATTAAAAGACCGAGTAAAAAGTTCAAATGGAGATAGAGATACGTCTAGTGAGCAGACGTTGGAAGAAATGAAATTACAAGAAAAAGTATTAACTGAATCAATTCGAAAAATGCAACAAGAGTTCGTGGTAGTGGATAGTAGTTCAGAAGAAATAGATACCTTGTATAAGGATTATGTAACGAAAAGAAAAAAAGCTCAGGTGCCAGTGCTTATTTCGCAAGAGGATATTAGAAATACGATTAGTCAAAAAAACAACGAAAGTGCTCAGATACGAGATAACTTGCGCTCTTTAGAAGGACATCATAAGGTCGTTGTAATGGAGCTGAGCGATTTAGAGAAGGAAATCACGTATAGAAAGTGGGACAGCATGACGGAAGAAGAAAAGCATGATATGATGAAAGCGGAACCCGAAAAAGTGAAACAGCTAATGTGAGTTGTCAGTATAGTGTAAGTACGGTATACTGTCTTAGTCACGTTATCTCTCTAAAAAGAAAGGACGTTTCGACTTCCTTTTTTGCTTTTTTACATGCCTTCACAAGCCGTTTATTTAGCACATGGTTCTTCTAGAAAAGATAAAAACAAGTATCAGTCTTCGTATATGGTACTGTCAAGATTACATAATTCTTATCGAAAAGATAAATGCGACTGAAGTTATTATCAGTCGCATTTTTTATTTTTAACTTCCTTCTATTTATCTTTTTATTTCCGCTTCTTTTCTTCGCCTTAAGGAACTCCACTAATTTTTCACCTATTTGTTGAAAGAACAGTAAACTACAAATGTATTAGAAAAGAGACTAACAGTTTAGGAGTGGTTTTCAATGAAAAAGCTATACGTGACAAATGAAATTCCAACAGATGCAGCTATCTTACTCGTGGATGTACAAAAGGAATTTTTTGATGAATCGTTTGCGCATCAAGAAGATGAACATATAAATGTGTTAGAAAAGCGAATAGAAACGCGTCTGCAGATAATGAAGAACAAATTAACCGAATTAAAAACAAAGGGTCACCCTATACTAGCCGTAGGAGGAGACTCTATTTATGAGGGGTTTGAATTGCTTCCCAATGTCATATTGCCTAATTGGAATTATGATTATGTTCAACCCAAAGAAGACTTTGATACTGGCGGAGGTTTTGTTATGGACCCTGCTATTGTTGAGGAAGTTGGAAAATACAAAGATGTAATTGTTTGTGGGTTATGGAAAGAGCTATGTGTGTATATGGTTTCTCGCTCTCTGCAAAAGGTATACGGTGATAAAGTCAAACTGTTTACTGATGAGTCCTTAACGCTTGAAAATGCGTTAGTTTGGTTAGATGACGATGTACTGACATTAGAAGGTGTTTGTGAAAATGATAAAGTTGAAATTATAAATGACTAAAAAAAGCCACACGGTATTGAGTTACATCAATGTTCCGTGGGCTTTTTTATCTTTTACTTATATTGAACCCGTCCCATTAAAGACGATATTCACCTAGCGGTTTATAAAGAAACACCTGTTGGTCTAACGTAGACTACATACATGTGACGGTCCTGGTCAAGTTCTGAATCCAAACGCTCATATTCTTGTCCATGGATATCTAAATAGTCGTTGCTGAGATAAGAGAAAACACTCTTTAAATTTTCAAATGGGGCAAACAATAATTCAGGGCTTTCTGAATGCTCGCGATACTCACGAATTTCAACGCCAAGAGGTCGACCTTGTGCAGGGAAATGGAAAGGACGTTCATCTAGTGCGACAGACATGTACATGACATAACGGTCATTTTCAAAAGATGTGCTCGTTTTTTTGTACACGACCTCTTCTAACACTAAATAATCGCATTGTTGACGACAAAAGATTTCCATATCATCAATATCTTCTACATGATAAAATGCAGGGTATCCATTCTCTTCATCGTTTAAACGGTATTCAATTACTTGTACATATGTAGGATTAATAACTATGATAATCCGCTCCTTAGTTTTTTAATAAAGTAATAAAAAAAGAGAGTAATGCGCCTCTTATTATCCTATTATACAAAAAAAGATTTGTTTTTTAAATATTTCCGCGCGAGGAAATGACATTTTTATGATAAAATAAACATATACTACTAATTTGTCAGTCATAGGAGGAACTAGAAAAATGATGAAAACAGATAAACTCTTAAAAAATGGTATGGCAACTGCTACAGCTTTGACCCTTGCAGTTGGACTTGCAGGATGCGGAACATCAAAAACGGCTTCACCTCAACCATCACATACTTCCCAAGCGTCTAATGTAACACGACCTGCTGAACCGAAAGATAAATCGTGTGATGATTGGGACTGGAATAAATCAAAAGGCGTTTATGAGTGCGATGACCATTCAAGCTCTCATTACGGAAATTACTACTATGGCGGTGGCTATTACAATTCCGCTTCAGCTTTACGAAATAGTTCTGGTTATAAAACATATCGTGCTTCTAGCAACTTTGCAGGAACAACTAGCACAAGTAGCAACACAAAAACAGTTAGTACATCAAGTAAAAGTAGCAGCTCAGGAAAAACAGGCATTGGGTCAGGCTCAAGAGGTGGATTCGGAGGCTAAATCATGACACTACTTACGCAAATGAAGCAAAAAGAACGTATACACGAGCACGAACAAAAAAGACAAGCGTTTTATCAAACGATAGATGCATTTTGGCATGACCTGTTTGAGGAACCCTATGCGCTGTATGATATAAAAGCTATGAGCACAACAATGGTCAATGAAATTAGAGATGTTACAACGAAGATTGCTTCTATTTACGACAAAACGGCGGTTCTTTTAAGGGAACTGCCTGATGAAAGTTTACAAGAGTTAGGGCTCCCTGAAAAAGCGATACCGTTTGTACGTGAAAAGGTACTGCCAGTAGAGGGTATTATTCGTCGTATTGATTTGGTTCAAACAGAAGAAGGGTGGAAGCATTATGAAATCAATGCAGACACACCAACTTTCATCTATGAATTGAATCATGTAAACGGAAAAGTAGCGAATCATTTTGGATACCGTGATGTGAACGAAGGATGTGAACAACAATTAGCTGAGGCTATTCAAAAAGGAATTTACTTCTCGCATCCTTCTGAACAGGTTCCTAAGATAGTGTTTACTGCGCACAGTGACCACGAGGAAGATTGGAATACTCTTGCTTACTTAGCAAGGCTCTGTCAGCTTCCTCACGAACTGGTGCCAATTGATGAGTTAAGGGTACAAGAAGGAATTGGTGTGTTTACACCGAGTGGTGAAAAAATTGATGTTTTATATAGACAGACTTATCCTATTGAGCACCTAGTTGATGATAAAGCAGAAGATGGAACCGACATTGGGGTTGAACTTTTAAAAGTTGTACAAGAAAAAAAGTTAGCTATCCTTAATCCCTTATCCTCCTTTTTGTTACAATCAAAAGCGGTACAAGTGCTTATTTGGGGATTGCACGAAAGTGGGCATGAATTCTTCTCAGAAGAAGAACATCAGTGGATACACTCGTACTTTTTACCAACGTATCTTGAAAAGGATGTATTCCTAAAGCAAGGTGTCAAATTCATTGAAAAACCTTCATTTGGACGAGAAGGGGATACCATTGTCATTTACGACGAACACGGAAATCCTGAGCAAGAAAACGAAAATCGCACGTATGACGATTCCCTTAAAATCTATCAAGCGTATCAAGAGTTACCACAAGAAACAGTGATGACTCCTTATGGACAGACAAAGGCTCATTTATTAGTTGGCTCATTTGTCATTGGAAATGAAGCGGGAGCCATAGGAATACGAGCAGGTGAAAAAATTACAGGAAATGAATCTTGCTTTTTGCCGATTGCTATAGCGGATGAATGTGACCTGTAACGCATCTAATATACCTGATACACCTATTACGCCTGTCTACTCCATCTTTGAGTAAGCCATAGGTGCAAAAGCAATAAAATGCTACATAATAAAAATGACATTCATAAAGAAAATAAAAAAGCACTGCTTTCTTATTCGCAAAAATAAGAAAGCGGTGCTTTTTGTTCATATATAATTCTATGGCTATGTCCCAAAGGATAGCTAAATGGCTGGATAGAAGGATACTTATCCAACTGACTCTTAAACCATATCTTTTTGTTCACTGATGCGAATCAATTGTTGAAGCTGACGTATCACTTCTTCGTAGTTGACTTTTGTATCGGTAATAAGAGTTTTCATCACTTCTACTTGAGATAATACTTCTTCAATGCTTGCAGCGTTTTGCTCTGAAATTGCTGATACGTTGTTTACTTCTTCAACAATATCTGTCGATGCATCTTTTAAGTTATGCATACGGTCTGCTACATTTTGTTGGCTACTTGCCGTTTGTTCATTATTTGTTGCGATTTCTTCAAATGCTCGTTGCACTTGTAGCGTACTCAATTTGTTATTTGCAATTTTTTCTTTACTGGTTAGCGTCTTTTGAACCGCTGACTTTGCATCTGCATCAAATTCTTTTAATATCTTCGCAATTTCTTTTGTATTGTTCGCAGATTGAATGGACAATTTTTTGATTTCATCCGATACCACGTGAAATCCTTTTCCAGCTTCGCCTGCGCGAGCACTTTCAATGGCCGCGTTTAAGCTTAATAAATTGGTTTGTTCGGCAATATCTGAAATCACTTTAATAATGGTTTGGATTTGGTTGGAATGTTCACTTAAACGATTTACGGTCTCTTCGTTGTCATCAAATATATGCGTTAACTCATCCATATCATGAAGAAGTGTATTCACATCATGTTTTGCTTTTTCCACTGTATTCAGTGTTTGCGTTGACGAATTGGTGGTTTGAAGCACATCAACATTCATTGTTTTAACGTCATTATCAATAATATTCATGCTCGTATTGATACCTTGCATACTGATGGTTTGTTCATCCATCGCTTGTGCCATTTGTTGAACGGTTTGAATCACATCTTCGCTCGTGATGTCTGTATGCTCTACGATTGTAGATACATTCTTTGAAAATTCATTCGTGCTCTGAATAACCTGTTGTACATCCGCTAGTAAGTTCTCCATTTGCTTGTGAGAGGCAAGTAAATCTTGCTTATCTTTTTCTCGCGCTTTTTCTGTTTGATTGAATACACGGCTATGAAACAAAAAGATACCTGTTAGGAAGCTCAGAGAAAAGCCGATAAACGCAAATTGGTCAGGTGTCGAGTTAGGGAAAATGATATCGCCTGTTTTTCCGTAAAAAATATGGGCACCTGATGCCAATGACAAGACATAGGCGTAAACGAGCCCTTTCCAATTTTGATACAGCGTGCTAATGCCGATGCACAAATAAATAAAAAGGAAATTAGTGATGGTAGGTTCTGAAATCACCACATACCACAAATAAAAGGCGAAGAAAGAAATTAACAGATACATGACATAAGGGAGAATAAAGCGAATGCGAAGGATAAAGTATAACCCTGCTAATAGCCCTCCTCCAATCAGTGCCATTTTAAGCGTTTTTTCGTAATCTTTCCAAGCGATATAGATAACTAATGTAAGTATCCAACAAACCGCAATTAAAATAAGCATATTTCGATTCTGTTTATACAACTGAGTTAATTTGGGATTCATCTATTGGTACCCCTTTTCTTCTAGTAAACGCCCGCATACTAGTAAAAAAAGAGAAGTAATGCAATAAAATAGACACATCTTTTGGCGATAACTAAAAATGAACTACTACCTATCATTTGGGACATGTAAATATTAAAGTCAAAAAATTAAGACTGCCTCTTAAAAAAGAGCGTCTTTTTGTTATAACTACGAATGTTAACTTCTTATACTACGAGAATAACGTAAGTAAACTTTTACTCGACAAACAAGAGACTTTGAGTATAGAAAAGGTGAGAGCTTATTTAATGAAAGGCAGGGATAACATGAAGAAAAAACAGTTAATAAGTGCGATATTAATTTCAGGTATATTTTTTTTATTGGCCGCATGTAGCAAACAGAATGAAATTAATCGACATTATGGATACATATATCAAAAAGATGAAAATAATTTTACACTATTAAAATTATCGAGCAAAAATAACAAATTAACAGGAAATGGCATAAATTATGTTGTAGGGACTAACTCTGATACATTTGAACTTAAAATACAGAAAGATAAAACAAGTCTAACTGGAAAGGTAGAAGATGATGTAATCATTCTAAAACGAAAGGGAGAGAAGACTATTTCGCTTACTTTTGGCGCAGATAATCTGTTGAAAGATGACCAAGGTCGTGTATTTCTGCCTGCTACAGAAAAACAAGTAAGTGGCATTTATCAAGAAATAGAGAGAAAAATAAAAAAAGAAAACAAAAAAAATGAAAAGCGCAATGCTAAACTACGAGATGAAAAAAAATTTAATGATTCCGAAAAATCATTGGAGAAATTAGTTAGGGACCCAATGGTGCAACGAGAAAAACTAATGACAGTATTGCAAGATGTGAGTGAATTGTTAAAAGAAAAAGAAAAAAAGGGGAACTACCTTGTAGAGGAAGTAAGAAAAACCTATCCTAACATTGATAAGAAAAAGTTAACGGCTTTATCAAATGTGAAACCAACCACTGAGACCATTACAGCGAAAATTAATAAAGCACGAAATTTATTAAAAGTAGAAGAAACTTATGATAAAAAAGTAAACAAAATGTACAACGTATATTTAGATAACGCTAAAAAAGTAAATGAAATTCCAAAGGTTACAAAAGAAGAAGTTGAGCAATCTATATTAGTGAACGCCGAATACAATTTTGGTTTTGCTCAAAACCTCTATCATATGACAATGCAAGCAGAAGCTATTTCTTTGGACATTCAATCAGAGCAACTACGTATTAAAAAAGAATTAACAAAAAGCGAGGAATTGCCAAGTCAAGCGTGACACAATTTATAGGTTGTAATAGATAGCGAAAAGAAAATACGGGATAACTTGTGATTCTAGAAAAAGAAGTTGGTAAGGTTAGCAAAAACCACATGACTAAGAGGATTTATTCTTAATCATGTGGTTTATTTCACTGTTTATATTTCTTAGTTCACCAATTAAGCTGTGCGGTCTAAGAAAATCTGAATATCTTCTTCGTATCCCCACAGTTCTATCATATTTTTAATGATATTTATAGTTAATTGTGCGCTGATGCTAAGTTCTGCAAACAACGAAACTTCGTTAAATAAATAAGGGGCACGGAAGTTATCTTTATCATTCGAAAAATAAGCTCGCTTGCTTCCTTTTAACGAAAGAGCAACATCCTTAAATTTATCAGGATTTTGTTTAATCAATTGCTGACAAAACGAAATGTACAGGTCTCTCCAAGTACTAATAAGGGTAATCTCTCCATTCATACGAAAAGAATGGGCTTTTTTACCCGTTACAGTGGATGTCCAATCATACTCTTCAAGATTATTTGTATCAATAACGGTACTCTCGGATTCTTGGGGGCTTTCTGCAAAATCAGTAGACGTATTATCATCTGTCGCATCTAACTTGTACAACATTTGATGTAATTCATCAAGTGGAAGCTTTTCATCTAGTTCATCTCCTACAATAGTGTTGATTTGTAAGCTCTTGTGAACTGTTTCAAAGAAAGTTTGAAAATTTTTGTTGATAGTGTGCAAATGATTTATTGTATCTGTATCGATATCTTTCTTTTGTTTTGCTTGGAACAAAACAACACTTTCCTCAGGATTATCTAAATTCAATTCGATAACGCCAATACCAAAATGAGCAGATAAGCGACTCATTTTATCCATTAGTTTCTTATCGTCTTTATGAATAAGTGGAGCAACTAAATAGCCTTCATTTGCCCAGCTTGAATTAGAAACCGCTTGGAAAAACTTTTCGCTCAGTGTTGCTAAATTGATTTCTTTCTTTAACTCATACGAGTAGAGAATGACCTTTGGAATATCGTAGTGCGTACTTAAATGAGCGATGTGAGAATGCCAATTCGCTGTAGGAAGACTAAAACCAACCATATCAGGATGGACCCATTCATTTTCTCCACGTTTTACGTTCTTCGATTGTTCTTGGTAGATGGTCATAGGTGCAATGTCTTGGCTGTGTAAGTAGCGAGCAAGAAATGCGTGGAATTCGCGTTCGTTAAAATCGTTGACGTTTATCATAGTGTGTAAGGACTCCTTTGCCTAGGGCGTTTTCTATTGTTGCTTTCTTAATTATAGCGGTTTTCTTGAGGAATGGTCGGAAATGAATGTCTTTAAACAGAGGAGAGATTAGAAAAAGATATTAGTTGTAATTAAGAATTACTTCGCACGTTACAGTTAAAAACGCCCTTTCTTTTTTGGGAGGAGGCGGTGATTGTTTCCTCTTTGTCTTTGAGTCTTATATAATGAAAAGTAAGACTAGAAAAGAAGGTGTACGAGATGCAACACGGAGCAAAAACGATTCAAATTTTCTTACCTGATGGAAATCCTCGTGGAATTAAAATTGTAGAAGTGACAAACCGAACTGTACAAGCTATCCTAATTCCTCGTGCGCTTTTAGAGCAGGCTAAAATTCGTGAAGAAGTATCAAGCGTCGGTTTATATTTTTTATTTGGAGATGACGAGGAACAACTGAAGCCAGCTGTGTACATAGGAGAAGCGGAATGTGGATATCACAGACTCAAGCAACATCACAAAGAAAAGGAGTTTTGGCAAACAGCAATTTTAGTCGTAACGAATAATAAGCAAAATCAATTTACAAAATCAGATGTCAAATTTTTAGAGAATCTCTCGTATGAAAGAGCGAAAGAAGCGAATCGCTTTTCGTTACAACAAACTATTCCAACAAAATCGTTTGTGCCTGAGTGGAGACAAGCTGATTTGAATGACATTTTTGAAACTGTTCAGTTGTTACTTTCCACGCTTGGTTATCCAGTATTTGATTCTTTATCTAAACCGATTAAAGAAAAAGAAATAAAAAAAGAGGAGTTATCAGAATTACAAGAAGAACTCTTTTATTGTGAGGCAAAAGGGGTTAAAGCAAGCGGATATCCTTTCGAAGACGGATTCGTTATTCTAAAGGGTTCTGAGATGGTTGCAAAACCTGTGCCAAGCTTTGTAGAACGATATGCTTATCACATTACGAGAATTGAAAAAATGAAAGAAGAAGGAATAGTAGCACTTCAAGATGGAACGTGGGTATTTCAATCTGACTTCTTAGCTTCCTCGCCTTCTATGGCAGCGTGTATCATCACGCAACGAGCTAGTAACGGGTGGACTGATTGGAAAGATGCGAGCGGTAAAAGTTTAGATGAATTAAAACGAAAATAAAATATAAATAACAGTAGTAATAAAAAAAGAAAAATCGCTTAAGATTTTTCTTTTTCTTCGTTCTCTAATTTTGTTATGCGTAAAAGGGCTCCATCAATAATGGTGTCTGCGTCGCTTAGATTGCGTTCTACGTCCTGATTACGTAGTCGACCTTGTCGATAAAGTTTCCAGACTATATCTTTCCGCTCGTTTTGAAGACGGATAGTAGTGTGCATGTCACTGATTTTACTCATTTTGGTTCTCCTTTAGGTACTTGAAGTGTATGTATTTGCTTGTAAATAGTTTGATAGTGTTGCTACTTGTTTTCACATGGCAATTTCATTGACGTAAACAAGTCTGCTTTTTCTTTCAGGTACCTTTGGAATCCTTGATGGTCACGACTTGCAATGGTAACGAGTTCATTTAGCGCTTCTTTTTCCGTACATCGAAGGTAGTAACTATATTGTTCTACTAGGTACTGGTTCTTTTCAGATAACATGATGGACCTTCTTTCTTAGTTTCTTATTTCATAACAAAAAGAAAGAAAAAATCCTTTTTGTTCGTAACTAATACTGATTCATTAATGAGCCTAAAATCTCATCATGATATTTTTCATTTGAAGTTTACCGAAGAACCAGGCAAGCAATTTTTCTTGAAAAAAGAAAGAGAATGGTGTTAAGATGAAGCTCACTACATCTTGTATGTTTCAGATACATACAGAAACTATATTGTCTATGACATTAGAAAAGAGCCAACGGTAGGTTTCCCCCTTATAGTTGGCTCTTTTTTATATGTTTTTTAAAAATCCATGTGAAATCAACCACACATTTGCGTGCTTTTCATTATAAGTGGCTTGTATGACAATTTTAAACGACTTATTTGACGTTTAAAATCGAATTATAATATAAAGCATTTAAAAACAAAAAAAACCTCTTAGAACGCATTTAAACGATTCTGAGAGGTTTTTTTGTTAAACGGTCTGGAAGATTGCTTCACGTGTGATTTGAAAGAACACCCAATTCTCGTAACTATCCCCGATGAAAGAGGCAAGCTCTCCTAAGAATACGTCGTTTCCTTTTTGTAAATAGGTTCCATTGTCAAACTCATTGTACAAAATATCTCGCAAGATATGTACATCTTCGTTTGTTGTTAAAGATAATCCGTTCAGGGATTCCATCCAATCCAAAATGATGTGAGTTGTTTCTGTAGATAGGTCAGTAGGTTCTTGGAGTGCGTTTTTGTTTTTCACTTTTTCGTAGATTGTTTCTAAGGTCAAAATAGTTATGGATTTTAGGGAGAAAATTTGAAATTTGCTTGGCATATGGAACACTCCTTGTTTTATAAGGTAACAACTTCTTTATTTTACCATTTAATTCATGTCAGGTAAAAATAATAAGCATTATCCCGAGACAAAAGAATAATACGTGTTTTAAAGACTCCTACGTGCTCATAGAGACGTTTAATTAGTGAGAATGTAAATTTGTAAGTCAAATGAG
>Ga0207655_1000141_pt1 | contig 138956 bp, 152 predicted proteins | sample KBSM44metaG_FD_184398 | JGI IMG/M metagenome (GOLD analysis project Ga0207655, IMG submission 184398) | Miscanthus rhizosphere microbial communities from Kellogg Biological Station, Michigan, USA - KBS M4-4 metaG (SPAdes) (version 2) | ecosystem: Host-associated > Plants > Roots > Rhizosphere...
CGAAATTAAATATTTTGCATATTCATAGGGTTAGGTGAAAAAAAGGTGTTGACACCCCTCCGGAATTCCGTAGAATGCCGCCTCACAGCAGGCACGTAGCTCAGTTGGTTAGAGCACCACCTTGACATGGTGGGGGTCGTTGGTTCGAGTCCAATCGCGCCTACCAAACAAAATCCGCTCTGCTGGGCGGTCTAGAAGGGCTCACCGAAAGGTGGGCCCTTTTTTGTTGTCTGCGATTTACCTGGCTTTTGCAAAATCCTCAAAAACGCCAACTCGGCGCCTCACTTCCAGTAAACACTGTTGCTGAACTAATACCGCCATAGCCGTCTACATTCTTCAGGGGACATCCCCTTTCGGAGAGAATGGATATGTTTAGATCTCGCTCGTTGATCGCCGCTATGACGTGTCTTGCCTTGGTGTCTGGTTCAGTGACTGCATTGGCCGACCCGGGAAACGGGAAAGGCCAGGGAGGTGGCAAGGGAAATCCACAATACAACCAGGACCATGGCAACTCCGGCCATGGAAACAAGGGGAAAGGTTCAGGGGGGGGCGATTGGAGTCACGGCCCGAGCATCGACCACGGTAACGTCCTTGGCATTGTGGGTGGCTATCGTGGCTACTGGAGCCCCGGGCCCGCCTTGCCACCCGGTATTCAGAAAAACCTCGCGCGCGGTAAACCTCTGCCGCCGGGGATCGCCAAAAAACTCGATGGCCGTCTGCTCGGCCAGCTTCCCCACTACGATGGCTATGAGTGGCAGCAGGCTGGCACTGACTTGATTTTGGTGGCCATCGCTACCGGGATCATCTACGAGGTGCTCAATGGTGCGTTCGATTGATGTGAGGGCGATAAATTTCAATTGCGCCCTTGCCGCATAACGACCAGCAACATCGCGGGAAGCAGTGTGCCGGTTCGATCACTGCACATTGCTTGCCCGCTGGTCGCCGGCCTTTGAACTGTGTGGGGTGGAGACGGTCAATTATTCCGTGCAATATCAACCTCCACGGAACCTCACCATGCTATTAAAAAACAAGAGTTTTGTTGCCGTCATGTCCTGCGTGATGATGCTTGCAGCCGCCCCGTTATTGCCCGCTGAACTGTCCATCATGAGCTCCGCCTACGCGAAGGATGGTGGCAATGGAGGTGGTGGCGGCGGTGGTAACGGTGGTGGCAATGGCGGCGGTAACGGCGGAGGTCATGGTGGCAACGGCGGTTCCGGCCATTCCGGCGGCGTCAGTAGCAATGGCCGTGGCGCAGGCTTGAGTAGCGACCATGTCGGCCTTGGTGCAGGCTTGAGTGGCACCCATGTCGGCCGTGGTGCAGGCTTGAGTGGCACCCATGTCGGTCGTGGTGCAGGCTTGAGCAGCGACCACGTCGGCCGTGGCGCAGGCTTGAGTGGCACCCATGTCGGCCGTGGCGCAGGCTTGAGCAGTGATCACGCCGGCAAAGCCGTCCGGGACCGTGGCGTCAATGGCAACCACTTTGGTAGCGAACGTAACAGTGACCGTGGCCATGGCGCAGTCACTTCGGGCATTGCGCATTCCAGGGACACGCGAGGAGTTGCCAAGGCCTCTGCCATTTCGGCCACTACGCCTGGCGATCACAACACGAAAGGGTTGAGCAGCGCTCGTACTTCGATTTCGAAACGACTGGATTAAGTCCAGGACTCTCAAAAACCGGGTATCCATCAGGAACCCGGTTTTTTTTCGCCTGCAATTTGCCCGATGGCGAGGTGCGGGAGATCAGCCCAGCTACATGCGTGAGCAAATCCGACACGATGGACTACTACTGTAAGGCTGATTCAACTTTGTCCTGATGGGAGTATGTCGATGCTGGCTCACTGGTTTCTGGCGGCGGTTCACCTCTTGGCCTTTGGTCTGGGTTTTTGGGCTGTACTGACCCGCGGTACGGCGTTACGTCGTCTGAGTGCCGGGGCAGGGGACGCTCGCCGTGTTTTGATTGCAGATAATCTGTGGGGGATCTCTGCAGTCACTCTGCTGATCACGGGTGGGCTACGAGCCTTTGGCGGGTACGAAAAAGGCACTGATTACTATCTTCACCAACCCCTGTTTCATCTCAAGATGACGCTCTTGGTGTTCATCCTGTTGCTTGAGATTGCACCGATGGTGACGCTGATCAAATGGCGGATTGCGCTGGGGCGCGGCGCGGCTATAGATACCGGGCGCGCAACGCTGTTTGCCCGTATCAGTCATATCGAGGCGCTGTTGCTGGTGCTGATGGTCGTGGCGGCCACGGGCATGGCGCGTGGTGTGACGTTTGGCTAACCGGGCAGGGGAGCGCTCTTTCTCGCTGCAAATCCGAAACGTCTGACAGTCATGGCAGGAGCCAGGGCAGTAGTATCGGCTCCGTGTTGCGATGGCATCGCAAAGAGAGACGGAGCGCAGAACGATGCGGCACTTGAATCTTAGCCAGCCGTTACTCGAGGCAGAATGGGCTGGCTACTGACTGCAGCAGGATTCAGGGCGTTTGCGGCTTGTCCGGGGCGGTCAGGCCAGCCTGGATGCGTTGATAAATTTCTTCGCGATGCACCGCAACGTCTTTCGGGGCGTTGATGCCAATCCTGACTTGCTGGCCGCTAACGCCCAGGATGGTGATCGTAATGTCATCACCGATGTTTATGCTTTCACCGACTTTGCGGGTGAGTATCAGCATGGTTTTCTCCTTGATTGCTTTGTAGGGCACCTGATTCGGACAGTGCAGAGGTCGGTATTAGATATAGATTAGTGCGAAGTTTCACGGTTTGGGTGCCTCTTTCTGACGCGCAGATGCTGCATTAATTCCCAAGGTGTAACTATACAGAGGCCGCCACCATCATTCTCGTTGTTTTGAGCCCATTTTGCGGCACTCGGGATGGATCCATGGATGTTAAAATCGCCGCTTTAAGCATTCGGAGGAAAGCGTTGTGCGCAAAATGGTCTTGGTAATCGCGGTACTGACGCTGGCCGGATGCGGTGAGGATAAAGGGGTTGACGCTCAAAAGCCGCAACCGGCAGTCGCCTCCGTTCCCGCGGCGGTAACGGGCCCGCAGTGGGACGTCGAAGTTCGCGGCGAGACACCCCAGGCGGTCAGTGACCTGAGCGGTTGGTTGATTGAGCACAGCTTCGTTCCCAACGTCGTGAAGGAAAATGGAAAGGTTCGTATTCTGGTCGGGCCGTTCGGTTCGCAAGCCGAGGCGCAGGCCAGGCAAGCTGAAATAACGGCGGCGCTGACCCGGGCGAAAAAGATGAACATCGAATCGCTGATCGTCGAACACCCGACGGCTCAGTAACCGTCCTTTTCGCAACGCGCAGACCCGCATGCCGGGTGATGTGCCAGGTAAGCGATCTTCGAGGTCGCTTCCCTGGTGATGCGTCGGCATAAACGTCACATCAAGTTATTTTGCGGCAACCCCAGCAGGCCGGTCAGGGTGTTGATGATCGCTTGTTGCCGGGCACGGTCTGTCTGGTGCGCGGCTTCCGCGGCGGCGACATCAGCGTCGCAGTGGGGGCACGTCACTTCGTGTGCATGGATGTACTGCAAGCAGCCACGACACAGCGCCAGTTGCGGTGGAATACGTCCTTCGTCAGGCGATTTCTGGCCCTGGTTCGCCCAGGCCAGTTTGATCACCTGGCCGCTGTCGCTGACGCTGTTCACCTTCTCGCCGGTATCGATGCGCTCGGTAATCAGATCAAAACGTCCGACGGCGAAGGAGGTTTTTGCCGCGTCCTCGAGTTTGACGATGCGCTCGCGTAGCCCGCGTTTTTGCAGGTCCAGCGCGCGGTAATGGCAGTAGGGATTATTGCCGGGTTTGCCGAGCAGGGAGTGCGAGGTCCAGGTGCAGCCGCCACGGCAGACGTCGTTGTAGTAACAGCCTCGGCAGTAGCCCCACAGGTCGTCGACCGACCGCAGGCGGCCAAAGTGCATGCCTTCGCTGTAATGCCAGATATCGTGCAGGCTCATGTTGCGTACGTTGCCGCCCGAAAACCCCACCGTGGCCAATGACGGGCAACCCTTTACCGTGCCGTCGGCTTCCAGCGCCAGCACGGTCTGGCCGGCGGCGCAGCCGCTCCAGTGCACGCGTTCGTCGCCGAAGCCACGCCACATGTGCTCGTAAGGGCCGTAGTAACCGATATTGTTGCCCACGTTCATCAGCAGGCCGCGATCAACCCCTTCGCGGTAGAGGCGCGCCAGCAACGGCATCACTTCCAGCAGTTGGTAGGGTTGCAACAGCAGCTCCGGGTGATCGACGGCATTGCCCATGGCGACGGTCAGCTGGATCTGCCAGTGAGTGGCGCCGAGGTCGATGATCAGGTCCATCAGCTCGGGCAAGTCGGGCAACGTGGCCGCGCCGATTTGTGTGTTGACGCTCACCGCAAGCCCGGACTGTTTGGCGCGTCGCAGGGTGTCCACCGCCTTGTCGAACGAGCCCGGAACATTGCGCACTGCGTCATGCAGTGGGGCCAGTCCATCCAGTGACACACCGACGCCATTGAGTCCGGCGTCCACCGCTGCCTGCATTTTCGCGGGCGTCAGGTTGCGCCCACCGGTTTGTATCGCGCAATACATGCCGTGATCGTGGATAGCCTGGATCAGTTGGGTCCAGTCCTTGCGCAAATAGGCTTCACCGCCGATCAGGGTGATCTCGCGGGTGCCGAGTGCCGCCAGGGAATCGATGACGTCCAGGCACTCCCGGGTGTTCAGTTCATCGGGGCGTCGATGGCCGGCGCGTGAGCCGCAATGCAAGCATTTGAGATCGCAAGCCAGAGTGATTTCCCAGACCACATGCACCGGCACGTAGCGTTTGAGGTCGGTTTCACTGAGGTAGCGGGCTGGGCGACTGTCTGACATGGGAAATCCTTGCGCACCAACGCGTGCGCGGCACGAATCCATCGAAGTGTTCGCGCCTTCCTTGATTCAATGGCGCGACCGGATTTACCTTTTGTTGTTGGTCAATAGCGCGGACCCTGTGGGTGCGGGCTTGCCTGCTCCCACAGGGGGTTGCGCTTAACTGCCTGGGGTTAGCGGGCCTCCAGGCGGGCGATTTCAGCGTTCAGCTGCTCCAGAGCGCTGCGCAGGGCACCGCTGTTGGCCAATTGCTGTTCACCCTGGCTCACCACGGACTTCAGTTGCGCCAGGTCACCGCTGGTTTGCGCTTGCTGTACCGCGACGGCATAGAGCGGCACCGCATGGTGCGGATGCTCTGGGCGCTCAATCACTGGGGCCTGGCTGACAGCTGCGTGTTTCACGTAATGCCAGATACCCTGGTCCTGGTACTTGTAGTCGACATAACCGCTCGCCCAGTCGGCGCCTAAAATGCCTTTCAAGCCGAAAGTCTGGGCGATCTGGCTGAGAGGGCCGCTCGGGCTGCCCGCCAAGGTGAGGATGATGTGGTTTTCGGCCGTCGGCACCAGTTTGGCCTCGGAGTATTCACCCCATACACGGGCACGGAAGTTGAGAGGCGGATAGGTGCTTTGGAAAATGCTGGCAACCCCGCTGACTTTTTTCTTTACGGTATCTACCAGCAGGTCCAGGGTTAAAACCGGTGCGCCCAATAGGTGACTACTGACATTCAGGCGGGTATGAAAAAGTCCGATTGACATGGTGCTACTCCCTTATTTGTATTCTGGACAACTCGGGCATGTTTCGTGAGCGGGTCAGCGGCGTTCCTGCCGGCTGATTTCGCCCTTGGCCGTTTCAAGCGCGCTCTGCAGTTGGGGTTGCTGATCCAGTTGTTGTTGGGCCAGGCGGGCCAGGTTTTTCATCTGGGCCAGGTCACCGCTGGCAATGGCACTTTGAATCGGTGCGGCGTACAGCGGCATGATCGGTGGATAGGCTGGAATGACCGGGCCGGGCTCCAAAGGCACTGATTTATAAGCGTTGGAGGGTACCGCCTCGACAAGATGAGCGGGAGCAGTGACCTGGACCCACCGTTCACCATTGAAGTACTCGTAATTGGCGACGCCTTCTCTCCAGTCGCTACCGACCACCAAGTGCAGCTTGAAATTCACGATTGAGTTCGAGCCTGGGCCGCCGTTATTACCTTGAGCGGTGATCAGGATCTTGCTGACGCCAGGGCTCATGACCGTCAGGTAGGTGTATTCGCCCCAGACATCGGAGTGCACATCCAATGGCGGGTTAGTGGCCTGAGTAATTTCGGCAGTGCCGCTTACCGTTTGATCTGGGGTAAAAACCAGAAGATTGAGTGCCAGGTTTTGTGCGCCCGCGGCCGAAGTACCAATTCGGTAGCAGAGCGGGAACAAGCCGACAGGTTGCTGATTAGAACCAGACATAATTATTGCCTCCGTTGCAATAAGGGGAGCGGAAATAGCTATTAGTGCTTTTCCAGGCGTGCGATTTCCTTAACCAACTGCTCGTAAGCAGTTTTTAGCTCTTTATTTTCTGGTGTGGATGCATCGCGTTGTTTCAACAGCGTCTTCATTTGCGGCAGGTCGCCTGCCTTGATCGCGCCTTGGATGGCCACCCCATAGGGGGGCATGCTATGGCGAGTTGAAGTGCTCATAACGATTCCTTCCGTGGTGTTTGCGGGCACTGCTGTCATCAGCAGTTTTTGCAGTTAAGCAGGCGCCGATAAATATGCAATGGGCTGCGCAAGAGTAATTTTTAATATTGTTTTATTTATCGCGGCGGGTGAGTGGTCGAGATATTTGATATTAAGATTGGCGATAAGTTAGTGCGATTCCTCATGAGTCCTTATTGTTTTTATCGCCATTGATAAAGAGTGATGGGGCGGTCTGTAACGCCCCTGGACTGAGATGATTCAAACAGCACTGACCTTGCGCCCGAACCGTTCCCTATACACCGAAGGCGGCACGCCGACCACGCTGCGAAATGCCACCCGGAAACTCTCCACCGAGCGATAACCGCAGTGCTGGGCAATCTGGTCGGTGTTTTGATTCGTGCTCTCCAGCAGCTCGCGGGCCCGGGCCAGGCGTTCATGCTGCAGCCACGCTTTGGGCGGCATACCGCTGGCTTCGGTGAACCGCCGCAGGAACGTGCGCTCACTCATGGCCGCCTCACTGGCGAGGTCGCGAACCTCCAGCGGTTCATGCAGACGTTCCCGCGCCCACTGCATGACCCGCGACAGATCGCTGCGCGGTGTCGGGCTGACCGGTGACGGAATGAACTGCGCCTGGCCGCCGGTGCGTTGCGGCGACATCACCAACCGTCGGGCCACCGAGTTGGCCACCTGCGTGCCGAAATCCCGCGCGACCAGATGCAGGCAGGCATCGATGCCGGCGGCGCTGCCTGCCGAAGTGATCAACTGGCCCGAATCGACATACAGCACGTCCGGATCCACCAGAATGTTCGGGAAGCGCTCGGCCAGTTCAGCGGTGTAGCGCCAATGGGTGGTGGCGCCGTGACCGTCCAGCAAACCGGTGGCCGCCAGTACGAATACCCCGGAACAGATCGACAGCAGCCGCGCGCCCCGGGCATGAGCCTGACGCAGGGCTGCGAGCAAGGGCTCCGGCACCGGCGCGCTGCGGTCGCGCCAGCCGGGGATGATGATGGTTCGGGCGCGCTCAATCAGTTCCATCCCGCCGTCGGCCAGCACCTGAATGCCGCCCATGGCGCGCATCGGCCCTTGGTCGACGGCGACGATGCGGTGCTCGTACCAAGGGAAATCGAACTCTGGCCGCGCCAGGCCGAAGATCTCCACGGCAATGCCGAATTCGAAGGTACAGAGGCCGTCGTAGGCCAGAATCGCGACTAAACCTGGGGTGGGCTGCATTTGGCGGAAAATTCCCGGTGAGTGTCTTGTGCGCCACTGTAGCGGCAAGGCCGGAGCAGATAAAGTTTTCTCACACCCACTGAGACTTTGGAGTACAGCCCATGCCTAGCCTGGTTCGCGAGATTCCCGCAGCCCCGTCCGCCATCGCCCTGATGCACTTCAGCAATCGTCTGACCTTCGAAACCGATTGTTCCGACGTCTACAGCAGCCAAGAGGCCGGCGAGGTGGATTTTGTTCTGGTGGACGTGCGCGGACCGTTGGCGTTCGAACGCGGACATGTGCCAGGCGCGATCAACATCCCGAGTCGATTGATCACAGCGGATAGCCTGGCGGACTATCCGAAGTCCACGCTGTTTGTGGTCTATTGCGCCGGACCTCACTGCAACGGCGCCAACAAGGCCGCGGTGAAACTGGCGGCGCTGGGTTACCCGGTCAAGGAGATGATCGGCGGGGTGACCGGGTGGCTGGATGAAGGGTTTGAGTTGAGTGTTGCGGTGCAACCCGCCATTGCGATGACCATTAAGTGTGAATGCTGACTAAATGTGGCGATTAGCTGATGAAGCGCTCCACCATCCATCCAGCGTCACCCGCAACCAGTCAAACACCGTTGCATAAGCGGCGCTGTCTTGCGGCTCCCGGGGCAACGGTGATTCCTCGCCAAAGTGCTCATTGAGGATCGCCACCGATTCAGCATTCCATTCCGGGTGGAACTGCAACCCCACCCGCGTCGGGCCAACGCGATACATCTGCTGCTCACAAACCTCGCTGCTGGCCAGCAACTGCGCAGAGGGCGGCAGATCGATCGCGTCTTCGTGCCATTCCAGCACCTTCAGCGTCTGGCCATCGGCAAAGGTCACGGTAGTCCAGCCGGTTTCGGTGTGAGCCATCCGCCGCACATTGCCGCCCAGGCTCAGCGCCAGCAACTGCGCCCCCAGGCAAATCGCGAACACCGCCGCGCCCTGATCCAGGCTGCCCGCCAGCCACTGACGCTCTGTTTCCAGCCATACCGGCCCGGCACCTGATTCATAAGGCCCACCCAATAGAATCAGCGGTGTCGCGCTCACCGACGGCAACTGACCGAGGTCGGCGCGAAACACGTTCAGGGTAATGCCTCGGGACCGGGCCCATTCGGCAATGGCGCCGGGGCCTTCGGCAGGATGGTGCTGGATCAGATTCAGCGCGGGCATCACGTTTCTCTTGTGGGGGCGGTTGGCGGGTCAATGTGAGGCAAAAAAAGGTTCATCGCCAGTGCGACTCTTCGATCGGATCAGTACCCGAAAATGTGTAGGTTTTGTCTGAAGCAAAGGATTGTCCTACAGTCCTTGCACCACCTCGGAGCACACTTCAAGTGCGTCGAATCCCTCGGCTTCTTTTTTATAAGTATTTGTCGCCTAAACACAATTTGCCCTCCTGTAGCCGCTCTAGACTGCCGGCCACTTCGGTCTTCACTAGCCGAAAGTTGCCAATCGAAAGCTGCCAATAAAAGCCTCCGCACACAGGAGTTATAAATGAAGAAGCGAGTGATGTTCGGTGCCCTGGCACTGTCGATGTTGTCCCTGACCGCCGTGGCCGAAGACGCCAAACCGATTCGCCTCGGGATCGAAGCCGGTTACCCGCCATTCTCGATGAAAACCCCCGACGGCAAACTCACCGGTTTCGACGTGGACATCGGTGACGCGCTGTGTGAACAGATGAAAGTGAAGTGCACTTGGGTCGAGCAAGAGTTCGATGGCCTGATCCCGGCCCTGAAGGTCAAGAAAATCGACGCGATCCTGTCGTCCATGACCATCACCGACGACCGCAAGAAGAACGTCGATTTCACCATCAAGTACTACCACACCCCGGCGCGCTTCGTGATGAAGGAAGGCTCCAACGTCAAGGATCCACTGACCGAGCTCAAGGGCAAGAAAGTGGGTGTACTGCGTGCCAGTACCCACGACCGCTTCGCCACCGAAGTGCTGGTGCCGGCCGGCATCGACCTGGTGCGTTATGGTTCCCAGCAGGAAGCCAACCTGGACATGGTTGCCGGTCGCCTTGACGCGATGCTGGCCGACTCGGTCAACTTGGACGACGGTTTCCTGAAAACCGACGCCGGTAAAGGTTTCGCATTTGTTGGCCCGACCTATGAAGACGCCAAGTACTTCGGCGGTGGTGCCGGTATTGCCGTGCGCAAGGGCGATAAAGAGCTGGCAGACAAATTCAACACCGCCATCACTGAAATTCGCGCCAACGGCAAGTACAAGCAAGTGCAGGACAAGTACTTCAACTTCGATGTTTACGGCCATTAATACGCCGTAGAGAAGTGGCCACCGTGGATGCGGTGGCCATTTTTTCATGCTGGACTTTGTGGGTGCGGGCAGGCTTGCTCCCACAAGAATGGCCTCATCGCACAGATATTCAGGAGTCCCCATGCAACGCATCGATCATTCACTGCCCTGGAGCCATCTGGGGACTGAACGCACGCTCAGCGTGTTTCGTTATGGCGCGGGTACTCGCAAGGTTTACATCCAGGCCAGCCTGCACGCGGACGAACTGCCGGGCATGCGCACCGCCTGGGAACTGAAGAAGCGTCTGGCCGAGCTCGAAACCCAGGGGCAACTTCAGGGCATTATCGAACTGGTGCCGGTAGCCAATCCCATCGGCCTCGATCAGCACCTGCAAGGCAGCCACATGGGTCGCTTCGAATTGGGCAGCGGCAAGAACTTCAACCGCTCGTTCGTTGAACTCAGCGCACCGGTGGCTGAGTTGATCGGCGATCAATTGGGTGGTGACGCCCAGGCCAACATCGTACTGATTCGCCAGACCATGGGGCAGGTGCTCGATGGTTTGCCGGCACCGCTTTCGCAATTGGAAGCCATGCACCGCTTGCTGCTGCGCCACGCCTGCGAGGCCGACATCACCCTCGACTTGCATTGCGATTTCGACGCGGCGATTCACCTGTATGCCTTGCCGCAGCATTGGCCGCAATGGCGCTCCCTGGCGGCTCGCCTGAAGGCCGGGGTGGCGTTGTTGTGTGAGGATTCCGGCGGCAGCTCTTTCGATGAGTCGTGCTCTACGCCGTGGTTGCGCCTGGCACGGGCCTTTCCCGAGGCAGCGATCCCGCCGGCCAACCTGGCGACCACGCTGGAGCTGGGCAGCATGGGCGATACACGGGTCGATCAGGCCCAGGCCAACTGCGAGGCGATCCTGGGGTTCCTCGCCGAACAGGGTTTCATCACCGGCACCTGGCCGTCAGCGCCAAGCGAATGCTGTGAGGGCCTGCCGTTCGAAGGCACCGAGTACCTGTTTGCACCGCATCACGGGGTGGTCAGTTTCCTGCGCAATTCAGGTGAATGGGTGGAGCGGGGCGACGCGTTGTTTGAAGTAGTCGATCCATTGAGCGACCGGGCCACCACCGTGTGCGCCGGAACCAGCGGCGTGCTGTTTGCCATCGATCGCGGACGCTACACGCAACCGGGCACCTGGCAGGCGAAAGTCGCCGGACGTGAGCCGATCCGGGTCGGGAAACTGGTCAACGACTGACGTCCCGACGCGATTCAACATGTAGGCGCTGCCTCCTGCGGGGGCGCGGTGCATCAGAGGGAAACGGTGCATCGGCGGGAAGAGATGTTAGGCTCTGCCCCGAATCCTGCGCGCTGTGAAGGAAGGTTTATGTTGAAGTTTCTCGCTCTGCTCACGCTCCTGGCGTCCACCGCCGTCCACGCTGAAATCCCGCTACACACCGATCTGCCGCTCAAGTACCTGGAACAGGCCAACGTTGAATCCCGTAACCAGCCCTTGGTGATTTTCCTGCACGGTTACGGCAGCAACGAGCAGGACCTGTTCGGCATCAAGGATGAATTGCCGCCGCAGTACACCTACCTGTCGGTGCGGGCGCCGATGACGTTGGAAGAGGGCAGTTACCAGTGGTTTCGCAAAAAGGGCGAGGGCGCCTATAACGGCGAGACGGACGACCTGAAGGCTAGCGGCCAGGTGCTGCTGGATTTCGTGGCACAAGCGGCAAAGAAATATCACACCGAAACGGACAAGGTTTTCCTGGTGGGCTTCAGCCAGGGCGCGATCATGTCCTATGAAGTCGCGTTGCGTCATCCCGAGGCGGTGGGCGGCATTGCGGCGTTGAGCGGGCGCATCCTGCCGGTGCTCAAGTCCGAACTCAAACCGGATGAAAAACGCCAGTCGCTGGCGATTTTCATCGGTCATGGCACCGCCGACAAACGCCTGCCCTACACCGACGGCACTGAGGCCGACAGCCTGTTGCAACGCCTGTCACTCAAGCCCGAGTTCCATGCCTACGAAGGTGTCGGCCACAGCATCAGCGCCACCGAGATGCAGGATTTGAGCGCCTGGTTGCAGCGCCTCAATCCCTGAGCCGGTCGGGTTTATTTGCCGGTGATGATCTGGTTCACCAGCGTTTCGTGGCCGGTTTTGTCGTTGGGACGGGAGATGACCTGAATGATGGCCATGCGAGTGCCAGAGGCGGCCATCAGCGAGGTGTCGAGGGTCATGCCGCCGCCTTGGGTGGCGGTGCTGTCGATCTGTCGCAGGCCCAGCCCCGTGCTTTTCTGGGTCAGGCTTTTTTCGCTCAGCTTGTTGAAGTCCGGCAAGGCGTTGCGTTGCTCGGTGGCGAAGGCGGACACGGTGGCGTCGAGGAACTCACCGTCGTTGTCCTTGACGTTGGCGCCGCCGGGAATGGTGTTTTCAGCGGCAATCACCACGGTTTTAGTGGTCTGGTTGGTGTACATCGTGCCCGTCGCCCCGGCGGTGCCGGTGGCCGCGTCGCCGGCCGGCAGCGGATTGGCGATGAAGCCCTTGGGCAGGGTGAAGGTGAACTTGCCGCCGAGCATCGAGACCTTCTGGGTCGGCGCTTTGTCGCTGGTAGTGGCCTTGGCCGCCTGCGCATTCAAGGCCCCCAGGCTGGCAGCCGCTGTCAGCAGCAGAACAACGGCTTTTTTACTCAACAATGACATTCAAACTCTCCGTGGGATGGTCGCGCTATGACGGCGATCATCCCACGGATCGCGATTTGTAGCAGCAGCCTCGCAAGCTCGACAGCTGCTACACAAGGCGTGTGGTGATCATCGTTGCCGTTCGTTGAAACGATAAGGCGCCGGGCGCAATGCCCGTTGTTTAGTCACCAACAGCATCCCGAGCGAGGCGCCTATCCCCAATGCAAATCCCGTCCAGCCGAACCTCGGCAACGCCAACGCCAGTACCAGACAGAACGCCGCGAACGAATACATCCCGGTAGCTGTAGCCCGCAGCAACGCCGCCGTAAACGCTGGCCCGCGAGTCTGCTGGGAAAACACCGCCATCACACTGCCCAGCACCGGGAACACTGCGAGCAATCCGCTCCAGCGCTCGCCGACGGTGCTGGCCAGCACCGTCACGGCCAACGTGAGCAGGGCGCCAGCCATCATGCGCAGCAGCAGTTTGTCGGATTTGGGCGCCGGGCCTGAAACGACGGGTTGCACCGAGGGAAACAGGTACGGCGCGGCCAGCAACGCGGTGGCGGCGGCGATCACCGAGAGCGCCAGCGATGGCGGGATCAGCGACAGCACAACAGCCACCGACGTCCAGACCAGCAGCGCCATCGTTAGCGCCCACGGCCAGCTCAAGCGTTGTGCGACCTGGGCATACGTCACGCAGAAGGCAATCATCGCGAACATGGCTGACAGCGCCGCCGTTGCCGCCTGAGCGGCGAACACATGGCCTTGCTCGATGGCGAGGAACAACAGAATCGGCCCGACCACCACCGGCAACCCCGACAGCCAACCGGCCACGCTTGGTCCCCAGCGTTTACCGGCCAGGGAAATCAGCAACAGAAACCCCGGAATCACCAGCAGCTTGAGCATCAGCACGCACGCATCTCCATTTGTGTGTGCCGGTCACGTTAGCATTGCGGGCGATGGATTGCTTAAGGCGGTCTCTGTGCAAGCGTTGAGCGCCCTACACCCGGGTGCGCGAAACGTCTAAGCTGCGCGCTCCCACCTGTTGACGGATGCTTGCGTGAAATTCAGTTTGCCCAAAGTCGGCACCGCGCCGTTTTGCCCACCGGAAGTGGCCGGCACGGTTGCCGTTGACCCTGGTGCTTCGTTCTACAAGCGCGTTCTGCGTTTTGCCGGCCCCGGTTTGCTGGTGTCCATCGGCTACATGGACCCGGGCAACTGGGCCACGGCCATCGAGGCCGGTTCGCGGTTTGGCTATAGCCTGTTGTTCGTGGTGTTGCTGGCGAGCATGGCGGGGATGGTGGTGCAGTGTTTGTGCTCGCGTCTGGGTATCGCCACCGGGCGCGACCTGGCGCAGTTATGCCGGGAGCGCTACAGCACGCGGACCGCACGGACCCAGTGGCTGCTGGCGGAAATTTCGATCATCGCCACCGACCTTGCCGAAGTGCTCGGCTGCGCCTTGGCGTTCCACTTGCTGCTGGGTTGTTCGCTGACGTTTGGCATCGCGCTCACCGCGTTCGACACGTTGCTGGTATTGGCCCTGCAAAACCGGGGTTTCCGCCGGTTGGAGGCGATCATGCTGGTGCTGGTGGGCACTATTGGCGCGTGTTTCTTCGTCGAACTGCTGCTGATCAAACCCTATTGGCCGGACGTCGCTCGCGGTTTCACACCGTCACTTTCGGTGATCGGCGATGCGGCGCCGTTGTACCTGGCCATCGGCATTCTCGGGGCCACGGTGATGCCGCATAACTTGTTCCTGCATACCTCGATCGTGCAGACGCGGATGATCGGCAAAGACCTGGCCAGCAAGCAGGACGCGGTCAAACTGGCGCGCATCGATACCATCGGCTCCCTGGCGCTGGCACTGCTGGTCAACGCGGCGATCCTGATTCTTGCTTCCGCGGCCTTCCACAAGACCGGGCACACCGACGTGGTGGACATCCAGGATGCCTATCACTTGCTCGATCCATTGGTGGGCGGGGCGTTGGCCAGCGTGTTGTTTGGTGTGGCGTTGCTGGCGTCGGGGCAGAGCTCGACCTTCACCGGCACCATCGCGGGCCAGGTGATAATGGAGGGCTACCTGAACCTGCGCTTGCCCTGCTGGCAACGGCGCTTGATCACTCGCGGGCTGGCGCTGATCCCGGCGTTTATCGGCGTGTGGCTGATGGGCGACGGGGCAATCGGCAAACTGCTGGTGTTGAGTCAGGTGGTACTCAGCCTGCAACTGCCATTCGCGTTGTACCCGTTGATTCGCATGACCAACGATCAGACGCTCATGGGGCCGTTTGTGAATCGGCTGCCAACTCGGGTGTTGGCGTGGGGATTGTTTACGGTAATCAGTGCGGCCAACAGCTGGTTGATTTTGCAGTTTGTGGGCTGAGTCATTCTTTTGATCTTCACCCCCGCTCAAACGCCTCAACCAGATAATCGATAAACACCCGGGTCTTGGCCGGCATCAACGTGCGGCTCGGGTAATACAGCGAGATCGATCCCGCGTCGGCATGCCAGTCCGGCAACAAGCGCAGCAGTTCGCCGTGCTGGATATGGGCGATGACATCGGGCGACACCAGCAGCGTCACACCAAGGCCGAGCAGGGCCGCTTCACGCATGGCGGCAGGGTCATTGAGCACGATGTTTTCACTCAGCTCGGCGCTGGCTTCATTGCCCACGCTATCCCGCATCACCCATTGGCGCACCCGCCCGGTGCGAATGCCGCGCATCACAATGCCGTTGTACTGAGCCAGGTCCGCCGGGCTGCTGGGCAGGGTGCGTCCGGCCATGTACGCCGGTGAGGCCACCGCCACCACATCCGCCGCTGCCAACGTCCGCGAGACGACCCCGGGTGTCAGCTCGAAACCGCCGCCGATGGCGGCGTCATACCCTTCGGCGATCAGATCGACCTGGCGGTTTTCAAAGTGCCATTCCAAGCGAATCAGCGGGTAGCGCGCCAGAAATTCCGGTAACAGCGGCAACACGTGGTCAATGCCGAACGTCGGCGCCAAGCTGACCTTGAGCACCCCCGCCGGCTCCCCGCGATCACTGGACACCGCACTGATCGCCGTCTGCAGCGCCTGCAGATTGCCGCCGATGCTGGCCAGAAAGCGTTCGCCGGCTTCGGTCAGTGACAGCTTGCGGGTCGAGCGCTGGAACAGCCGCACACCGATATTGCGTTCAAGCATCGCCACGTTGCGGCTGACGGCGGCGGGCGTCAGTGCGAGCAACCGTGCGGCGGCGGAGAAGCTGCCGGTTTCAGCGCTGCGCACGAAAGATTCGAGGTTGGCGAGTGTTTCCATCTCAGACACCTGATATTAATACTTGAAGATCATTCAACTCATTACCGTCTAATAAAGTAGTAATGGCAAGCGCAGTATTCACTCCACCAACCCACTACGGAGTGAACACCATGAGCACTATCGGAATCATCGGCGCCGGCGCCATCGGCACAGCCTTCGCCAAAGCATTGTCCCGTCAGGGCATTGAAGTCGTCATCGCCAACAGCCGCGGCCCGGAAACCCTGGCCTCACTGGTGGAAGAACTCGGGCCGACGGCGCGGGCCGGCACCCGTGAAGAAGCGGCCGCGCAGCCGATCGTTCTGGTCGCGGTGAACTGGTCGAAATTGCCAACGGCACTGGCCGGATTGCCGGATTTCGGCGGGCGGATTGTCATCGACGCGAACAATTCGATCGAGGCGCCATCGTTCAAAGCGGTGGATTTGCAGGGCCGTCCGTCCAGTGAAGTGTTTGCCGAATGGGTACCTGGCGCGCGGGTGGTCAAGGCCTTCAATCACCTTCAAGCGCATCTGCTTGAGAGTGATCCGGCGGCGGAGGGTGGGCGGCGAGTGTTGTTTCTTTCTGGTGACGATGCCGAGGCCAAGGCTCAAGTGGCAGCGCTGATCGAGCGATTGGGCTTCTTTGGAATCGATCTGGGCGAACTGAGTGTCGGGGCGCGGCTGGTGCAGTTCCCGGGCGGTCCGTTGCCGGTCTTGAACCTGGTGAAATTTGCCTGAGGGCCAGAGGTTTCCAGCCGTTGTGGTGAGGGGACTTGCCCGCGAAAGCGGTGTGTCAGGCGACATCAATGTTGACTGTGCCGCCGTCGTCGCGGGCAAGCCACGCTCCCACAGGTAACCGAGTGCTCTCGGGAGAATGCGGTCACCTGTGTGCGAGCCTGCTCGCGATGAACGACAACGCGGTCTCGGGCTAGCGCTCGATCGCCAATGCCACGCCCTGACCACCACCAATGCACAGGGTGGCCAGGCCTTTTTTGGCGTCACGCTTGATCATCTCGTGCAGCAAGGTCACCAGCACCCGGCAACCCGAGGCTCCAATCGGATGGCCCAGGGCAATCGCGCCACCGTTGACGTTGACCTTGCTCAGGTCCCATTCCAGGTCCTTGGCCACCGCCAGGGATTGCGCGGCGAAGGCTTCGTTGGCCTCGATCAGCTCCAGTTGATCGATGGACCAGCCGGCCTTGTCCAGGCAACGACGGGTGGCGCTGACCGGGCCGATGCCCATGATCGCCGGGTCGACGCCCGCGTTGGCGTACGCGGCGATTTTCGCCAGCACCGGCAGGCCGAGGGCCTTGGCTTTCTCTGCACTCATCAGAATCACCGCGGCGGCGCCGTCGTTCAGCGAAGAGGCGTTGCCGGCGGTCACCGAGCCGTCCTTCTTGAAGGCCGGTTTCAGCTTGCCCAGGGACTCGGCGGTGGTGCCGGCACGCGGCTGTTCATCGGTGGCGAAGGCCAGCGGATCGCCCTTGCGCTGGGGGATCAGGATCGGGGTGATTTCATCGACGAAACGCCCGGCTTCGATGGCGGCCACGGCTTTTTGTTGCGAGGCGGCAGCGAAGGCGTCCTGGGCTTCACGGCTGATGCCGTACTTGTCCACCAGGTTCTCGGCGGTGATGCCCATGTGGTAATCGTTGAACGCATCCCACAAACCGTCGCTGATCATCGTGTCGACGATCTGGCTGTGGCCCATGCGCAGACCGGTGCGGGCGCCCGGCAGCACGTAATTGGCCAGGCTCATGTTTTCCTGGCCACCGGCGATGATCACCTCGGCATCGCCGCAGCGAATCGCCTGCGCCGCCAGGTGCAGCGCTTTGAGGCCCGAGCCACAGACCTTGTTCAGGGTCATGGCCGGTACGGCGTGGGGCAGGCCGGCCTTGATCGCAGCCTGACGCGCAGGGTTTTGCCCGGCGCCGGCGGTCAATACCTGGCCCATGATCACTTCATCGACCTGCGCCGGGTCCAGATCGGTTTGCGCCAGCAACTGGCGGATCACCGCAGCACCGAGGTCCACCGCGGACACATTGGCCAACGCGCCCTGGAAACTGCCGATGGCAGTGCGAGTGGCAGCAACAATCACAACGTCTTGCATGGACGGATTCCTCACTGGGCAGCGAACTGCATTTCCGGGACGTGGTCAGGCACGATCAGTTTGCCGGCGGTCTTGGCGACGATTTCCTCAACGCTCACGCCTGGTGCGCGTTCCTTGAGGATGAACGCACCGTTGTGGATTTCCAAGTAGGCCAGGTCAGTCAGTACGCGTTTGATGCAACCGGCGCCGGTCAGCGGCAGGCTGCAGCGGGGCAGCAGTTTCGACTCACCGTCCTTGGAGGCGTGGGTCATGGTGACGATGATGTTGTCCGCACCGGCCACCAGGTCCATCGCGCCGCCCATGCCCTTGACCAGTTTGCCGGGGATCATCCAGGAGGCGATGTTGCCTTCGACGTCCACTTCGAACGCGCCGAGTACGGTCAGGTCGATGTGGCCACCACGGATCATCGCGAACGATTCGGCGGAGGAGAAAATCGACGCGCCGATACGCGCAGTCACGGTTTGCTTGCCGGCGTTGATCATGTCGGCGTCGACTTCGGCGTCGGTCGGAAAGGCGCCCATGCCGAGCAGGCCGTTTTCCGATTGCAGCATGACTTCCATGCCTTCGGGGATGTAGTTGGCGACCAGGGTCGGAATGCCGATGCCGAGGTTCACGTAGTAGCCGTCCTGCATTTCGCGGGCGACGCGCTGAGCCATTTGTTCGCGGGAAAGTGCCATTGTTGTTATTCCTTCATTCGGTCCGGGGGCAGGGGATCACTTACGCACGGTGCGCTGTTCGATGCGCTTTTCGAACGTGCCGCAAATGACCCGGTCGACGTAGATGCCAGGGGTGTGGATCTGCGACGGGTCCAGCTCGCCGGGTTCGACGATTTCTTCGACTTCGACCACGGTGATCTTGCCGGCGGTGGCGGCCAGCGGGTTGAAGTTCTGGGCGGTGTGGCGATAGACCACGTTACCGAAGTGGTCGGCTTTCCAGCCTTTGACGATGGCGAAGTCACCGGTGATGGATTCTTCCATCAGGTACTGGCGGCCCTTGAATTCGCGCACTTCCTTGCCTTCAGCGACTGGAGTGCCGACGCCGGTGGCGGTGAAGAACGCCGGGATGCCGGCACCGCCTGCGCGCATTTTCTCGGCGAGGGTGCCTTGGGGGGTCAGGACGACTTCTATTTCGCCTTTAAGCAGTTGGTCTTCGAACAGTTTGTTCTCGCCGACGTAGGAGGCCACCACTTTGCGGATCTGCCGGTCCACCAGCAGCACGCCGAGACCGAAACCATCGACGCCGCAGTTGTTGGAGACCACGGTGAGGTCACGGGTGCCCCGGTGCTGAATCTCGGCGATGAGGTTTTCCGGAATCCCGCACAGGCCGAAGCCGCCGGAGATCACGGTCATGCCGTCTTCAAGACCGGCCATCGCTTCCTCATAGGAATACACGCGCTTGTCGAACCCTGCCATATGCACCTCTTTTATTCTTTGTGGGCGGCTGGCTAGCCGGATGGGGAGGGAGTGTCTCGCCGCAGGATTTATTTGTTAAGTTGATTTTTAAGGTTGATTGATAGATAAAACTCACCAATTAGTTCGCGCTATGTTGGAGACAGTGGCCATGACCGTTAAACAGATCCGCGCCTTCCTGGCCGTGGCCCAGAGTTTGAGCTTTGCCGTGGCTTGCGAACGGCTGCACCTGTCCCAGTCGGCGTTGAGCCTGACCATCAAGGCGCTGGAGGAGGGCCTGGGCGGGCGCCTGTTCACCCGCAATACCCGCAACGTCGCTCTGACCGCCGAGGGTGAATCACTGCTGCCACTGGCCCGTCGGCTGATTGCGGATTGGGACAACGCCGAGGATGAACTGCGCCAACGTTTCACCCTTCAGCGCGGCCGCGTGACGCTGGCGGCGATGCCATCGTTTGCCGGCAACCTGCTGCCGCCGATCCTCAAGACCTTTCGCGCGCGTTATCCCAAGGTCAACGTCACGGTGAACGACGTGATCAACGAGCAGGTGCTGGAAATGGTCCGCGACCGCCAGGTGGAGCTGGGCGTGGCGTTTGAGCCGACCCAGAGTTCGTCGCTGCAATTTACCCCGTTGTACATCGACCGGTTTGTGGCGGTGGTGCCGCTTGATTCACCGCTGGCGGACCTGGGCGATATCGATTGGCAGACCTTGCTCAAGGAACCGTTCATTACCTTGCAGCGACCGTCCACGGTGCGGGTGATGCTCGAAGAGCACTTGCAGGCGCGGGGCATGAAATTGCCGGTGGAGTTTGAAAGTCATCAGTTGGCAACGGTCGGGCGGATGGTGGCCAGCGGACTGGGCGTGAGCGCGGTGCCAGCGTTGTGCGCCGGGCAGATGCGCGAGCTGGGCGCGCGTTGCATCACCCTGCGCGACCCGGTGGTGGAACGGGCGATCGGGGTGCTGACGACGGGGCAAGAACTGTCGGCAGCGGCGCAGGCGTTGTTCGATATTCTCAAGGCCGAAAACCTGGGTGAGCGTCTGAGCTGATCGCGGTCACCTGTGGAAATGGACTGCGGCGAGGGGGCAAGCCCCCTTGCCACACAAGCCCGCCCCGACAGGGATTGGGTTTAGCCTGCTTGGGTGATGCGCCTGCCCTTATTTACGCGCCTCCAGAATCAGGTTGAACGGCGTTTCCGTGGCTCGCCGGAACTGGGTGAACCCCGCTTCGGTGAAGACCTTGCGCAACCGTGCCTCGCCTGCCTGGGCACCGAGCCCGAGGCCGACCTCCTGGGACAGCGAGTTAGGTGTGCAGATAAAGGTCGAAGCGGCATAGAACAGCCGTCCCACCGGGTTGGTGTTCTCGTCAAGCGTGTCGTTGGCGAAGGGCTCCACCAGCAGCACCGTACCGTCGGGTTTGAGCGATTCATAGGCATGCTTTGCGGCACCGACCGGGTCACCCATGTCGTGCAGGCAATCGAAATAGCAAATCAGGTCATAGTCGTCGCCCGGATAGCTCTTGGCGTTGCCCTGGAAGAACCGCGCCCGACCGGACACGCCACCTTCTTCGGCGCGCTGGGTGGCGACGGTGATCGAAGGCGCGTGGTAATCGAAACCGACGAACCGCGACTCGGGGAAAGCCTGGGCCATGATCACGGTCGAGGCGCCGTGGCCGCAGCCGATGTCTGCCACTTTCGCGCCAGCCTCCAGTTTGGCGACCACCCCGTCGAGGGCCGGCAGCCACTCGCTGACCAGATGCGCCTTGTAGCCTGGGCGGAAGAACCGCTCGGTGCCGCTGAACATGCACGGATGGTGATCGCCCCAGGGCAGGGCGCCGTTGCCGCGCATGGCGTTGACCAGTTTGTCCTTGTCATGAAAAAACGACGCAACCACCGCCATACCGCCGGCCACATAGACCGGTGAGTCTTCGATCGCCAGCGCCAGGGCTTGCTCTTCAGGCAGGCGGAACTGGCCGTCGCGGTGTTCCATGTAACCGGAGGCCGCGTGGGCGCTGAGCCATTCACGCAGCAGGCGGGTGTTGCAGCCGGTCTTCGCGGCGAGTGTTTCGGGGGTGACGGGCTGACTGTCGGCCATGGCCCGGTACAGGCCGAGTTCTTCGCCGAGGATGACGTTGGCGAGCATCGCCGCGCCCCCCATGTCGCTCACCAGTTTGCCCATGAAATCATTGAGTCTGGCCTCGTCCATCTTGTGTGCTCCTTCAGCAGGATCACGGCCCGCAGGCATTGTTTGTCGAGGCATGCGCCTGTGGGCGGTGATCGTGGGAATGAACAGGACGATAACCGCGTCCTGGCTCCCCCCGCGGGGGGTAATCAACAAGTCTAGTTCGTGTATCCCTCTGTATCTGGCTGCCTGTCCGATACAGTGCGCTGAGAAGAGGGGTGTTTGCGCACACAGACCCGACACACCGAGGCGCTTGACTGGGCCTGCCGGCCGGCACTGATTTTCAGGCGCTGGAGACCGGATCCCAGGATGAGATCGACACCATGCAAATTCCCCTTACATCTGCGCAGGCGACCGTCGGGCTAGGCTTGCGCCGCGGTTTGATGAAGGACCTTCAAGCAGCCTCGGCGGGCGCTTTCGACTTTCTGGAAGTCGCGCCGGAAAACTGGATCGGCATCGGCGGCGCGCATGGCGCGGCGTTTCGTGCCCTGGCCGAGCGTTATCCATTGTCCTGTCACGGCTTGTCCTTGTCGCTGGGCGGATCGGCGCCGCTGGACGTCGGGCTTCTGCGGGAGGTGCGGGTTTTCCTCGATCACTACAAGGTGCCGCTGTACAGCGAACACCTGAGCTACTGCAGCGATGACGGGCATCTTTACGATCTGCTGCCGTTGCCGTTTACCGAGGAAGCGGTGCATCACGTTGCCGCCCGAATTCGTCAGGCACAGGACATTCTCGGTCGGCGCCTGGCGGTGGAAAACGTCTCCTACTACGCCGCGCCGCAGCAGGACATGGACGAATTGACGTTCACCAACGCAGTGCTGCGCGAAGCCGATTGCGACCTGCTGCTGGACGTCAACAATGTCTACGTCAACTCGATCAATCACGGTTTCGATCCGCAGACGTTTCTGGCGGGCATCGACACGGGGCGAGTGGTCGCGATGCATGTGGCGGGGCATTTCGACGAATCCGACACCCTGAAAATCGACACCCACGGCGCCTCGGTCAAACCGGTGGTCTGGGCTTTGCTGGCCGAAGCGTATGCGCGGTTCGGCGTACAGCCGACGCTGCTTGAACGGGACTTCAATTACCCGGCGTTCTCTGAACTGGTGAGCGAGTTGCAGACCATCCGCCGACTGCAGGAGGAGGCGGACCGTGGATAAACCGACGCTGTATCAGCAGCAAGACACCTTGACTCGCTACCTGCGCGACCCTGAGCACTGTGCTCCACCCGCCGGGATGGACGTGGCACGGGCGCAGGTTTATCGCGATCTGGTGTTCTCGAACCTGTCGTCGTTGCTCAGCGGCACCTTTCCGGTGTTGGTGAGAATACTGGGGGACAGTGACTGGCGTTCTCTGGTGCGAATCTTCCTGCGGGACTACCGCGCTCACACGCCAAAATTCGGCGAGATCGCCCGGGAGTTTGTCGAGTTCCTCGCATCGATTCCGCTGGCGCTGAACGATGGGCCATGGCCACCGTTCATGGTCGAACTGGCGCATTACGAATGGGTCGAAATGGCCCTGCAACAATCCGACGCCGAGCCGCTACCCGCCAGCGATGCAGGGCTGCTGCTGGATCTACCGTTGCAGGTTTCGCCACTGGCCTGGCCGTTGGCCTATGGCTGGCCGGTGCAAAAAGTGGGGCCGGATTATCGGCCGCAAGTGCCACCGACTCAGCCGACGTTGCTGTTGGTGCGTCGGGCTGAAGACTGGAGTGTGAAGTTTTCCGAACTGAGCCCGCTGGCGTGGCGGTTGTTGCAGCGGATCGGGGAATTTCCTGAGCTCGATGGCCGGTCGCAACTGGAAGGGCTGGCGGTGGAGGCAGGGATGGCGGGGTCGCAGGCCTTTATCGATAGTGGATTGGCGTTGTTGCGGCAGATGCATGGGGAGGGGGTAATCGGCATAGCGGCCTGACCGTACGCAATCCCCCAAACACCAATCCCCGTGGGAACGGGCAAGCCTGCTCCCATTGGGGTTGGCGGTGCTTATTGGGGCTTCGGTAACCTGAGCTCCGCACACAACCCACCGTCCACGCGATTGCTCAAGGTCAGTGACCCGCCAATCGCCAGCGCCAATTGCTGGGCAATCGCCAACCCCAACCCGGTCCCGCCGGTACTGCGGTTGCGTGAGTTTTCGACGCGGTAGAACGGCTGCATCACCTGGGCCAATTGCTCTTCGGCAATCCCCGGCCCTCGGTCCATGACCTTCACCGACAAGCTGCCGTCGGCCTTCGTTTCCACCCACAACTCAGCCGCGCCAGCGAATTTCAGCGCGTTGTCCACCAGGTTCACCAGCACTCGCCGCAAGGCATGGGGCCGGGTGTCGATGACTGCGGCGCTTTTGCCGCCCAGCTGCACGTCTTTGCCCATGTCCTGATAGTCGAACACCAGGCTGTCGAGGAACGAATCCAGATCGGTGCGGCGACTTTCCTCGGTGGCGCCATGGATGCTGCGGGCATAGGCCACGCCTTCGCGCACCAGGTGTTCCATCTCGCCGAGGTCATTCCACAGTTTGTCTTTTTCGCTGGAGTCGTCCATGAATTCGGCACGCAGTTTCATGCGCGTGATCGGGGTTTGCAGGTCGTGGGAAATCGCCGCCAACAGTTGCATGCGCTCCTTGAGATACGCCGCGATGCGCGCCTGCATGGCATTGAATGCCCTGGCGGCGTAGGCGACTTCGGTCGGGCCTTTTTCATCGAGGTGCACGGCGTGGGTGTTGGGGTCGAGGGTTTCCACCGCTTGGGCCAGACGGGTGAGCGGGCGGATGGCGATTCTCACGGCCAGCCAGGTGCAGGCGATCAGCAGCGCCAGTTGTCCCAGTAATACCGCCGGTAACCACGGGGACAAAGGCACCATCGCGGGGCGCACGTCGATGGTGACGGGGCTGCCGTCCTTCAGTTTCAGATGGGCCTGGAAGTGTTTCTTCGGGCCGGGGATGTCGGTAAAAGTCAGCGGATATTCATGGCCGATGGCGTCCTGAATCGAGGGGACGGCAATCGGCACATCGCTGGGCGCCATCGGTGTGCCGGGCGAACCTTCATTCAGCAGATAACCATAGTTGGTGCGTTCCAGGCGCTGCAGCCAGCTCGCTCGTTCGTTGGCAGGCAAGCGGTCGAGGATGGCGAGGGAGGTCGAAACGTCGGTTTCCAGATTGCCCAGCATGGTGTTTTTCGCGCTTTCGTAACGCTCGTAGTACTGCGCGCCAAAGGACAACGCCTGGGCGAGGATCAGGCCGATCAGGAAAATCAGCGACAGCCGCGAGGCCAGCGTGCGGGGCCAGTGCAACGCAAGGTTCATGACGGCGCACCGAGCACTTCCACCGGCAGGGAAAACACATAGCCTTCACTGCGCACGGTCTTGATGTAGGCCGGTTCCCGGGCGTCGTCCAGCAGACGCTGACGCAAGCGGCTGACCAATAAATCGATGGAGCGGTCAAACAGATCGGCGTCGCGACCCTGGGTCAGGTTGAGCAACTGGTCGCGATTGAGCACCCGCTGAGGATGATCGAGGAACACCCGCAGCAAACGATATTCCGCGCCGCTGAGGGCGACCATGGTGCCGTCCTGGTCCAGCAGATGCCGGGCCGAGGTGTCCAGGCGCCAGCGACCGAACGCCAGCAGGCGACCGCTTTCGGTGATCACCAGATTCGGCGGCAGCATCCGCGTACGGCGCAGCACGGCGTTGATCCGGGCGAGCAGTTCACGGGCGGCGAACGGTTTGACCAGGTAGTCGTCGGCGCCCATTTCCAGGCCGATGATGCGGTCGGTTTCATCGTTGCGCGCGGTGAGCATCAGCACCGGCGTGGCCTTGTGTTTACCGGCGCGCAGCTCGCGGCAGAGCAGCAGGCCATCGTCGCCCGGCATCATGATGTCGAGCACAATCAGGTCCACCGGCGTGGTCTCCAGAAACGCGCGCATCTGCCGTCCATCCGCCACCACGGTGGTGCGCAGGCCGTTCTTCTTCAGGTAATTGCCTACCAGTTCCCGGATCTCGCGGTCATCGTCCACGATGAGAATGTGATCGACGTGTTCCATGGTCGCCATGCCTCTTGAGTAGGAGTTTTCGCGCAGTCTACCGAGTCAAGGCTCGCTCGCCCGCAGCGGTTTGTATTGCAGTGTATCTGGCCTGTCGGCGGATACACGGGGACGCAAAAACAGCCGGTTTCAGGGGTTTTGTATCGCTGTGTATCGCCGGCCGGTGTTGATACATAGCAATTTACTCGCGCCTGTTCCAGACACAGACGGGATACCTCGCGGGCTTCTAATGGCTTCCATCGAGGCAAACCCAAACCGCCTCGGCCCCATCAACGATTTGGCAACGATTGACCCATTGAAGCCCCGAGGAAACCACCATGAATACCAAAGCCGTCTGCGCCGCCTGCCTGTTTGCCGCCCTGAACATCTGCACCTTGTCGGCCCGGGCCGAAGCCAATGTCACCCCGCAAACCTACACCTATGGCACGCACCTGGACATCCAGAAAGTGCTGTCGATGAAAGAGGACGCCACGCCTTCCTGCGGGATTGTGAATGCGCGGATGACCTACCTGGATTCCCAAGGCAAAACCCAGGCCCTTGATTACCGCAAATTCGCTGACAACTGCAACGAAGACAACTGAGTCCTTTGCTCACCCGTTATCAATCCCTTTTTTGAAACAGGAATAACTCCATGAACAACGCCACCCGCTTTTTGACCGCCATCGTCTTTTCCATAGCCGGCGTCGCCGCTCATGCCAACGCGGCTGTTGAACAGAGCAGCTGTGTCAGCAGCACCTGCTTCCAACTGACGCCGCTGGTGGCTGAGGATGGTTCCAGCCGCACACCGCAGGGGCAATTGGTTGCAGAGAACGGCTCCAGCCGGACGCCACAGGGCCAGCAGTTGGAAAACCAGATGGCTTGAAGCCAGGCACTGTTCCGATGAACTCAATATTCCCAGTGTGGGAGCAGGCTAGCCCCCACATGGGACTCGTATTCTCAAGGTGAACCCATGTTTCTCATCGCATTCCTGGGCGGCATTTTGACCGTCCTCAGCCCCTGCATCCTCCCGGTCGTGCCGTTTCTGTTTGCCGGTGTTAAACGCACACGCACCTCGATCCTGCTCACCCTCGGTGGCATGGCCCTGACCTTCGCCCTGATCTCCAGCCTGGCCGTGGTCAGCAGCGATTGGGTGATACAAGCCAACAACACCGGCCGCCATGTGGCGCTGATCGTGATGGTGCTGTTTGCGCTGTCGCTGATCTCCGCCCGCATCGGCGGCTGGCTGGCGCGGCCGTTCGTGTTGCTGGGCAATCGCCTCGACCCCAACACTCGCAAAATGTCCGGCCCGCTGGGCTCGGTGATGATCGGCGTCGCCACCGGCCTGCTCTGGGCACCGTGTGCCGGGCCGATCCTCGGTGTGATCCTCTCCGGCGCGATGCTGCAAGGCGCCAACGCTCAGACCAGTCTGCTGCTGGTGGCGTATGGCCTGGGCAGCGCGTTGTCACTGGGCACCTTGATCTTCGCCGGTCGCGGCCTGGTCAATCGCTTGAAACCGTCGATTCCGGTCACCGGTTGGCTGCGTCGCGGCGCGGGTGCCGGGGTGTTGGTCGCGGCGGCGGTCATCGCCACCGGCACCGAAAACAGACTGCTCGCCGGCACCTCCTCCGAAGGTGTTACCTCGGTGGAACAGCAGGTGCTGGAAACCGTGCCGAAAGTGGTCGATTACCTGGTCAGCAAGGTCAAGGCCGACCCGATGGACGCGGCCAAAGGTGCGATGCCGTCACTCTCCGGTGCGGTCGAATGGCTCAACTCGCCAGCGCTGAGTAACGACTCCCTGCGCGGCAAAGTTGTGCTGGTGGATTTCTGGACCTATGACTGCATCAACTGCCAGCACACCTTGCCCTACGTGAAGGACTGGGCGAAAAAATATGAAAAGGACGGCTTGGTGGTGATCGGCGTGCACACCCCGGAATACGGTTACGAACGCATCCTCGACAACGTTCGCGATCAGGTGAAAAAGCTCGGCATCACCTACCCGGTGGCGATCGACAACAACTACGCGATCTGGCGCGCCTTCGACAACCAATACTGGCCGGCTCACTACCTGATCGATGCCAAGGGGCAGGTGCGTTACAGCCACTTTGGCGAGGGTCGCTACGAGACTCAGGAGCAGATGATCCGGCAGCTGTTGGAAGAGGCCAAGGCGCCTGCCGCGTAACCTTTCCAATCAATGGCTCACAGGTTGCGCACCATGAGCCATTGGTCGTTTTCCCAGGCCTGAAAACGCTCCAGCACTGTCCATCCGCGTCTGGCGTAGTAATCGCTTTGGTCCCGGGTGTGCAAATAGATCTTCGCCACGCCACGTTCCCTGGCCTGCGCGCATATCCCCTCAATCAAGCGCTCCGCCAATCCTTTTCCCCTTGCTTGGGGTGTGACGAACACACAAGCCAGCCAAGGACCCAGGTCAGGCCGGTGAGCCAGGTCGGCGGCGGCCAGTGCCGCACCACCCAGCAGGCGGTCTTCATCCAGGGCGATCAAACATTGCCATGTGCCGTCGAATTGGCCGTCAGCGAATTCCCGTTGCCACTGAGGCAAGGGCTGGTCGGCGTATTCATAGTGGAATTGTTGGTGAATCCATGAAGCAAAGATGTCGCTGTGGTGCATGTGGTGAGCGAGCCAGTCCAGGCGAGGCATGGGGGAATCCTTTCAAAAGACGGTGGCCCATAAGAGCTGATTCATGGCGCATCGGCAATCCCGGGGGCCGGGTGTTAATCCTGCGTTACAAACGCATGACCATGCATCGGAGACCGGCGTATTTCGTGAGTCTGCCGGACGACCGGGCAGGACGGATACCTGTCCGGGAGCTTTAGTTTGTGGACGGGGTCGCTTGCGACCCTGCCATCACCATCATGAAAGGGAGAGGGTTATGCCTAAGTTCATTATTGAACGCGAGCTTCCAGGAGCTGGCGCACTGCCGCCGCAGGAACTCAAAGCGATCTCGCAAAAATCCTGCGATGTGTTGCGCGGGTTGGGGCCGCAAGTGCAATGGCAGCAGAGTTACGTCACGGGCGACAAGATTTATTGCGTGTACATCGCGCCGAGCGAGGAGCTCATCAGGGAGCATGCCAAACAAGGTGGTTTTCCGATCAACAGCGTTTCCCGAGTTGTGAACATCATCGATCCCACCACGGCGGAGTAAGCCGGGACGCGTTCCAACCCGCAGCGGAGCAGACTTCATGAGCACACCCATTGATCTCACCGCCCTGAAAAACCGTCAGATGACTGCGTGGGCCAGCGGCGACTACGCCGTGATCGGCACCACTTTACAGATCGTCGGCGAACAACTGGCTGAAGCCTGCGACCTGCTCTGCGATGAGCGGGTGCTGGACGTCGCTGCGGGCAACGGTAATGCCACGCTTGCCGCTGCGCGCCGGGGCTGTAAGGTCACGTCCACCGACTATGTGGCCAAGCTGCTTGAGCGTGGCGAAGACCGGGCACGGGCGGAACACCTGAACGTGACCTTTCAGGTGGCCGATGCCGAGGCGCTACCTTTCGAGGATGCCAGTTTCGATGCCGTGCTCTCGACCTTTGGGGTGATGTTTACCCCGGATCAGCCAAAGGCTGCCGCGGAATTGGCGCGGGTGTGCCGCCCGGGAGGCCGGATCGGCCTTGCCAACTGGACGCCTGAAGGCTTCGTTGGCCAGATGTTCAAGGTACTGGGGCGCCACATGCCGCCACCCGTGGGCGCTCAACCGCCTTCAAACTGGGGCTCCGAAGCGTGGTTGCACTCGCACTTCGATCAGCGCGACTTCGTGCTTCAGGTGACACGACGCTTATTCAACTTCCGCTATCGTTCGGCCGCCCATTTCATCGACACCTTCCGCACCTGGTATGGCCCGGTTCACAAGGCTTTTGCGACCCTGCCACCCGAAGGGTCCGCCGCCCTGGAACACGACCTGACGGAACTGCTCAAGCGCCTGAACCGAGCGGGAGAGCGGTCGCTGGTGGTGCCCGGTGAATACCTGGAGGTGGTGATCACCCGGCGTTGAACCGGTAGTGCAAAAAAAACTGTGGGAGCAACCACCTGTGGCGAGGGATTTCAACCCGCCCAGTCACTCATCCAGTGATTCGGTGTACACCACCCACACGCTGCATGGCATTTTGTACAGCACATGCTCCACCGTGCTGCCGATCAACCGGCCCATGCCGCGATGGCCGATCCGGCCCATGACGATCACATCCACATCATGGGTCTCGGTGTAGTGGGTCAGTACCTTGGTGGGGTTGCCCATGATCATGTGCCGCTGCTCCGGCGCGATGCCGTTGCGCGCGGCCAGTTCGTTGAACGCATCCTCCTGGAGGTCGAACAGGGTCTTGATCTGGCCTGAAGAGAAAAGCGCCGAACCGTTATAGAAGTTGAACTCATCCGCGCTGATGGCTGAAAGGTCGCAGGCGTAGACCACATCGAGCTCGGCATTGCAGGCGCTCGCCAGTTTCGATGCTTCGTGAAGGATTCGGTCGTTGAAACTTTTGTAGTGATCATCGCGATGAAGCGGGTCGACCGCGGCGACGATCTTGCGCGGCAACGCGCGAGTGGCATGGCTGACGAAATGCAGCGGCACCGGGCATTCGCGCAGCAAATGCACGTCGAGGGGCGTAAACACCAGTCGCGACAGCCGCGATTGATGCTCCAACGCCTTGATCAGCACGTCCATCGGCTGCTCTTTGAGGTGAATCAGGATTTCCTCCAGCGGATGCTCGACCCAGGCCACCTCGGTGGTGACGTGTACACCGATCTTGCGCAAGGGATGGGCCTGTTCCTCAAGCCACTGGCGGTGACGCTCGACGTAGCCCAGGCGCATCTGTTCCAGGGCTTTTTCGTTGACCAGGCTGGCGGTCGCCAGACCTTCCAGATAGTCGAAGGCCACGATGTGCAGGGCTGCCCCCTCGGCCTTGGCCAGCATCGCGGCCCGGTCGAAGGCGGGGCTGTGTTCCATCAGCGGTGAAGCGACCAGCATGAAGCGTGATTCACCAGACATGACAAACCTCCCGTGGGTAAGCGAGCAGACGGTGGTCGTTCAATACATCTCAATCCTTTCATTATTGACCATGATCAACCCCTCGTCCGGTTCTAATGTGGGAGCGGGTTTGCTCGCGATGCGCTCTCAAGCGTCTTCCAAAGCTCGCGCATCGTCGGGTTCTGATTGGCGATCGAACAATACGAACGAATCTCCAGCCGGGTCTTCCATTCATCGCCGCCGGCCAGCACCAATTGCCCTCGCTCCAGCTCATCGGTCACGGCGCTCAGGGGCAGCCAGGCAACGCCGTAGCCCTCGATCGCCATTCTCATCAGCAACATGGCCATGTCCGCCTCAAAGCAACGATCAAGCACGCAAGCAGTCGGTGCATTCTTGATGACAATATCGGCCACACGGCCCAAAAAAGTGGTCGCGGTATAGGCCAGGTGCGGCACTGGTTTGGCGGCCGTCCCCGGCAGCCGATGCAACGGTTTGCCGTTATTGTCCGGCGCGCACAGTGGAACGAACGAATCATGCCCCAGGGTCAAGCTGCCGAACTTCTCGGGGTCGAGCTGGATCGGGGCGAGGGGATGGTGGTAGACGATCATCAAATCGCAGCTGCCTTCCTCCAGCGCAATCACCGCATCGTGGATGTTCGCGGCCACCACGCGAGCATTGAAGGGCTCATTCTGCTGTTGGAACTGGGTGAGCCATTTAGGCAGGAAGGTCATTGAAAGACTGTGCCCGGCGGTGACCTGAATCGAGCGCCCCGGCATTCGTTCGCCTTCGCGAAGGGCCAGGCGCAATTGCAGCAATGCCGACAACGCCTCGCGCCCCTCTTCACAGAAGCTGCGGCCCGCTTGAGTCAGCTGGACAGGATAAGTGCCGCGATCCACCAGTTCGGCGCCTACCCATTCTTCAAGTGAACGAATCCGTCGGGACAGCGCGGACTGCGTGACGCAACGCACTTCGGCCGCTCGGGAAAAGTTCTTCCATTCGGCAATCGCCAGAAGATCGTCCAACCATTTGGTTTGCATGCTGGCACCTCATTGCGTCTCTGGCGAAGAGTTTACTGCGGTGCAATGGCGCCATTGAGGGTATTTCGCAAACTATTCCAAAAACGCATCAGCCTATGGTGATTACTCATCATCCGGCGTGAAGGGCGTCCTTAGAATCGGTGCCACAACCCCGCTGCCGCAGAGCATCGGGGGGACTTCAATCTTGTCTCCTGCCAAGTAAAAAGACCTACAAAACCACTTGAGGAAATGCACCGTGAAAAGAAACAGACTACCCCGCCAGATTGCGATGGCTATCGCCTTGGGCGTCCTTGCAGGTTGGGCCTGCCATCATTTCGCAGCGGATGAGAAAGCCGCCCGGGAGATCGCCTCCTACTTCTCGATGGTGACGGACATTTTCCTGCGGTTGATCAAGATGATCATCGCGCCTTTGGTGTTCGCCACACTGGTCGGTGGTATTGCCAGCATGGGCAATTCCCGTTCCGTAGGGCGGATCGGCGCCAGGGCGATGATCTGGTTCGTGTCGGCCTCAATCATTTCGCTATTCATTGGCATGTTGCTGGTTAATGTGTTCCAGCCAGGCGCGGGCCTGGATCTGCAGGTGACTCAAGGCGCAGCGGCGCCGGCCGTTGTCAGCACGGGTGACTTCAGCCTCAAGGTGTTCATCAGTCACGTATTCCCTCGAAGCATCGCAGAAGCCATGGCCAACAATGAGATTCTGCAAATTGTAGTGTTCTCTTTGTTTTTCGGCTTTGCGCTGGCAGGCATCAAGCGCGCTGGTTACACGAAGATTACCGACAGCATTGAAGAGTTGGGCAAGGTGATGTTCAAGATCACCGACTATGTCATGGCCTTTGCGCCGGTCGGTGTCTTTGCCGCCATCGCTTCGGCCATCACCACCCAAGGTCTCGGCTTGCTGATCGATTATGGAAAACTGATTGCCGAGTTCTACCTGGGCATTGTGATTCTGTGGGGCGTGCTGTTCGCTGCCGGCTACCTGTTTCTGGGGCGTTCAGTCTTCACCCTGGGCAAGCTGATCCGTGAACCTATTCTGCTGGCATTCTCGACGGCCAGTAGTGAGTCCGCCTATCCAAAAACCATGGAAGCCCTGGAGAAGTTCGGCGCACCCAAGCGGGTATCCAGCTTCGTACTGCCACTGGGGTACTCATTCAACCTCGACGGCTCGATGATGTATCAAGCCTTCGCCATTATGTTCATCGCTCAGGCCTACAACATTGATTTGAGCTTTACGCAGCAGCTGCTGATCTTGCTGACGCTGATGATTACCAGCAAGGGCATGGCGGGTGTTGCCCGGGCTTCGGTGGTGGTCGTGGCGGCGACGTTGCCCATGTTCAATCTGCCAGAGGCTGGCATTTTGCTGATCATCGGTATTGATCAGTTCCTCGATATGGCCAGGACGGCCACCAATGTGGTGGGCAACAGCATCGCAACGGCCGTGATCGCTAAATCCGAGCCTCTCGAAGAGCCGGATGACGTGCCGCAATCCGAGGCGTCCCCACTGCCTGTTCGCTCTGTAGCCACCGTCTGAGCGCTACCACCATGAAAACGAAATCGAAGCCATCCCGTGAGTCTTCATTGGTACACAAACTGGGCATCGTCGGCGGGCTTGGCTCACTGGCCGGCGGCGATCTTTTCTATAAGTTGGTGAAGTCCAGGGCGGTACTGGAGGATCAAGGCCGCTATCACTTCCTGTTCGAGCAGCACCCGTTCAAAGATGTGCTGATGCCGTTGGATCGGGGCGCGAGCATGACCTCCAGAAAGTTCTATGTTTTCCAGGTCTGTCAGACTTTCGAGGCCAGCGGGGTCAGCGCGATCGTACTGCCGTGTTTTGCCAGTCACACTTTCCGCGAAGAGATACAGGAGGAGATAGGCATACCGGTTCTGGACATGATGGCCGCATTGCGCAGGCACATCGACCATGTTGTTGAACCCGGCACGGTATTGGGCATTCTCGCCTCAGACTATGTTCGTCACGCCGGTTTGTTCGAACGCTACTTCGGCTCCGACTTCAAACTCGTTTATCCAGGTGCTGACGAACAATCGGGGTTGATGGAAGCGATGTATGGCGTCAACGGCATCAAGGATGGTTACCTTGACGGTGTACCGCTGGAATGCGTGTATCAGGCCTGCCTGTCACTTCAGGAGCAGGGGGCCACGATGGTCTTGCCGGGCATGACCGAGCTCTCGTTGGTCTGCGGCGACCTGCAGCGTCGGGGCATCACGGTGCTGGATATCAATGAGATTTATGCCGGCTTCGCGACTCAGCAGAAAGGTCAGTCGAATCGCCCACCCTTCAAGCTTGGGATCGTAGGCGGGGTGGGGCCTGCGGCAACGGTCGATTTCATGGGCAAGGTGGTTGCGCATACACCGGCCGGCCGTGACCAGGAGCACATCAAGATGGTGGTCGAACAAAACCCCCAGATTCCTGATCGCACCGCCAATTTGCTGAATGACGAAACTGATCCGACGATGGCGATGTATGCCACCTGCAAGCGGCTTGAAAGCGCAGGAGCCAATGCGATTGCGATCCCGTGCAACACCGCCCACGCATTCGTCGAGCGCATCCAGGCACACTTGCGCGTACCCATTGTGAACATGCTTGCCGAGACGGTAGAGGCCATCGTTCAGCGGTATGGTGCCGGGAAAACAGTGGGGCTGCTGGCGACGTCGGGCACGATCAAGAGTCAGGTCTACCACGAGGCCGCCCGGCGGGCCGGGCTGCACATAATCGCCCCTGGTGTGGATTACCAGGCGTTGGTCATGGATGCGATTTATGGGGCGCTCGGGATCAAGGCCGGGTTCACCGAGGGTCTTTGCAGGGACCAACTCCTGATCGCCGCCGAGCACTTGTGTGAACTGGGCGCCGATGTGCTTATCCTGGGATGTACGGAGTTGCCGCTGGTGTTGCAGCACGGCGAGGCCTTCATGATCAAGGGGCATCAAGTGGCATTGATCGACCCGACGACCATTCTGGCTATGAAGTGTATTCGGCTTGCCGGTGAACATTCGGGCGAGCGATCAAATCTGCATCTTGGCTAAACAATTTTTGCGCCCCGTGCCTCCAGCAACTCCCGTAATACGGAGCGATGGCAGTGCGCTTCGTCTTCGCAATAACACCCCACGGCCAGTGAGGTTTGATGGGAGAGGGCGGCCAGCAGGTCCAGCAGCTGACTGGGCGCGGGATGGTTCATCTCGGCCTTGAACTTGCGCTTGAAGTTCTCCCAGGCTTTGGCATCTTCTGCCGCTTTGGCTTCGGCCACCAGTTCGGAGCTGGGGGACAGCAGCGGTTGCCACACATCATAGAAATCACGGCTGGCGAATTCGGCCTTCGGTACGCCACGGGGCGGGCGGCGTACCGTGCCCAGGCGCAGGCCTTCATTTGCGGTGCGGGGTGAGCCGAGTCGCACGATATGGATGGGCATGATCGTAGTGCCTATTTGAGCCGCGAGCCGTCGAACCACTCCAGCGCCGTGCGCCAGATGCAGATCCCCAGGAAGTACGCCGACATCAGCAGCCACAGGCCCATCACCAGTGGATTGATGACCGGATGGTTGAGCACCAGCGACAAGCTGCACAGCAACCAGATGGCCGTCACGGCAATGTTGATCGGCATGAAGCGGCGCACGCGGAACGGGTGCAGGAATTTCATTCGAGTCACGGTCAACAGCGCCAGGCCGATCACGGTGAGCAACGTGATCCACGGCGACGGACCGATGATGTACAGGCACAGCGCAACCACGTTCCACGCAGCGGGGAAGCCCTGGAAGTAGTTGTCCTTGCTCTTCATGTTGACGTTGCAGAAGCAGAACAGCGACGACACCAGAATCAGCGACACGGTCAGCAGCAGGGTGTAGTCCGGCAACGGGATGTAACGGTAGATGAACAGCGCCGGAATAAACACATACGTCAGGTAGTCGATCACCAGGTCGAGGATCGAGCCGTCGAAACTCGGCAGCACCGATTGCACATTGACCTTGCGTGCCAGCGCGCCGTCCAGCCCGTCGACGATCAGCGCCACGCCCAGCCACAGCAGGCAATGGGTGGGCTGGTTCTCCAGCAGGGCGAGGGTCGCGAGGAAAGCAGTGACCACGCCGGTGGCGGTAAAACCATGGGCGCCCCATGCTTTGAGCCTGGCGATGTGTACGGTGGATATCACGGGGGCGTTCTCCAGAAAATGAAGCAGCCAGTTATCACCCTGCTATTGAGGGCGTCGGCAAACCGGATCGGGTTGCAGGTATCGACCGGATTTTCGGGGATAAGGTTCACCACCTTTGAATCTTAGACGCCGCGCAAAAAAATACCCCGGAAATATCCGGGGTACGTCATGAGCGTTGTATGCCAGTGTTGTCAGCTTAATGAGGAAAGAACACACGCAGCCGATGGCTATCCGGGTCAAGGGCGACGAAGGTGCGACCGAAGTCGAGTTCGGTCGGTGTTTGCAGCATGGTCAGCCCGAGAGCGCTCCACTTGGCAAACAGTGCATCGACCTGTTCGGCAGACTCCACCGGGAACGCCAGCTCGGTCCCGCCGCCCGTTACAGTCGTTGCAGGTTCGGCGGTATGCCGCGACCAGAGCCCCAGTTTATAGCCGTCGTCCAGGACAAACAGGGCGAAGGTCGGCGACTCTTCCACGGGCTTGCGCTCCAGCAGAAACTCATAAAACCGTGCACTGACGGCGGGGTTGTCCACGAAAAGCAAAATGAAACGGGGAGTGATCATGGGGTTGCTCCATTAGAAGGTGGGCGCAGCATAAAAGGAGGCGCTGTCAGTTTCTGTCAGGAGTGTGAAGGGGCACCATTTGACGTCAGCCAGACAGAGTTGGCGGAATGTCCGGCGAGGACTATCGTTGCCTGACTTGGTTTCTGCCCATCAATGAGGACGTCGTCATGAACACCAGCGATTTGCTTGAGCAATTACTGCGGGCCGGCCAGGGCTCGTTGTCGCAACAAGGTGGTGGTGCGGCGTCGACTCAAGGCGGCTTGGGTGGCTTGCTCGGTGGCCTGTTGGGTGGCAGCGCGAGTGGAGGTGCTGGCGGCGGAGGTCTGGGAGGTTTGCTCGGTGGTCTGTTGGGCGGCGGTTCCCCTTCGGGCGGTTCAAGCCAATCGCGCTCGGGCGGCACCAACTATGCGGCGTTGGCCTCTTTGGGGATGATGGCCTTCCAGGCCTATCAGGCATGGCAACGCAGCCAGGCCTCGGCACCCCAACAGGCGCCGCGTACCGTTGATCTGTTGTCCGGTCCGGAAATCGAAGACCACAGCCACGCCATCCTTCGCGCCTTGATCGCCGCCGCCAAGGCCGACGGCCGTATCGACGACGCCGAGAAACAAATGATCAGCACTGAAATCGGCCGCCATACCGACGACCCGCAACTGCAACAATGGCTCGATGACGAAGTCGCCCGGCCGCTGGATGCCGCCGATGTGGCGCAGTCCGCTCAGGACCCGGGCATGGCCGCCGAGATGTACCTGGCCAGCGTGATGCTGGTGGACGATCAGCAGGACGCCGAGCGCAATTATCTGGATGAACTGGCCGCTGCGCTGAAGATCGATCCAGAGCTGCAACTGCACCTGGAGCAACAGGCCAAGGGCGGTGCGGCTTAAAAGGTTGAAAACGTGCCGTGCCTGCAACGACGCGACGAACGACGAGGCGGCCCCTCCTGCATGAAATACGTATTCCTGCAGGAGCTGCCGCAGGGCTGCGATCTTTTCGCGGCCATAACGCCTAATCGGTAACCTTCAAGCCCAATGCTGCAAAACACTCTTCGATCGATCGCCGCTGCGTCTCGGCATACAAGCCCAACTCATCAATCGTCGGCCGTCCCAGCGCCTTTTCGAACGCCTGTTGGTTCGAATGCACGCCATAGTGGGTTTGCGCCGCGTCCCCCAGGTTCGACTGAAAAATCCCCGCCGCACTGACCGGCAGGAAATCTTCGTACACCAGCGGTTCAACCCGTACATACCCGTCGCGGAGCAAATCCTCCAGCGACGCGTCTTTCAGCCCATCCGCCGCCAGGCCTTTTTCGGTCACGAAGTAGCGAAAGTACGCCAGTTCCTGTTGGCGCATATCCTCAACGGTGTCAGGGAATTCGCCAAAGTGCTGCGTCATTAGCGCGTTGTAGCGTGCGGCATTGGCTTCGTTGGGGAACTCTTTGAGCTCATCCCGGGCAGCGTTGAGCAAACGGTCGTAAAGCGCCCGGCCCTTAGGCGTGAGCGCTGCGCCGCGTTGTTCGATTTCACCGAAGCGGGCGCTGTGGCTGCCACGCATCTCGGCTTGATCGGTAAAAGCGATCGGCTCGTCCAGCGCCTTGAAGCTGGTTTGACGCAGCAGAATCGGGCATTGGCGGCGGGGTGGGCCTTCGATCACCGCTTTGGGGGTAATGCCATGGGCGGGCATTTGTGCCTGGACGATGTCGATGTCCAGGGTGCGCGGCGTCAGGTGGTTAATGTGCGGGCCTTTGAACGCCACCACGTCGGCGATCAGTCGATGCTGGGCGCTGAGTTGTTGGTACTGCTCGGCGGTGACGGTGGCGCTGTGGTGCCAGCGGAAGGTTTCCAAGGCTTGTGCGACGAAGTCCTGCGCCTCGTATTCGGTCAGCCCTCCCTGGGTTTCGGCGCGCTCGATGAGCGTCAGCGCAGCCGGGGTGAAGATTGAACGCTGGTCCAGCACTGATTGGGCAAAGGCCCGCAGTTCGGTGTCTTCGATAAGTTCCAGGCGCAGTAGCGAGGTGAACACCCGGAACGGGCTGACTTGCAACGCCGCCTCATGCACGGCACGGAACGCGGTGGAATGCACCGGCACGCCGGCCGGGGTCAGGTCGTAATAGCCCACCGGTTGCATGCCCATCACCGCGAACAGGCGGGCGAGGGTTGCCAGTTCAGTGGCGGTGCCGACGCGGATTGCACCGTGGCGTTCCAGGTCCAGTCGCTGGATTTCGCCGGTGCTGTGCAGCTGGCGGGCGATTTGCGGGTCGCTGTCCAGCACGTGGCGGTTGGTCTGTTCCACCAGTTCCATCAGCGCGCCGTACAGCGGCACTTCTTCGCGGTACATGTCGGACATCGCTTTGGAGAAGCGTTGGCGGATCAGGTCGGGGCTGACGAAATTCGGGTGGCTCATGAAAAAAATTCCTGGCGCAGTGACGTAACGGATGCCGGAAAAGATCGCAGCCTTCGGCGGCGCCGACAAACGAAGTTTCTGACGAACTTCATTCTGCCAAGGACTGTTCTTGCCACTCAGGCTGCTCGGTCAACGCAGCACTTGGTCCACCAATTCGATCCAGTGCCTGACTGGGGTGCGCCCGGCGCTGTTGAGGTGGCTCTGGCAGCCGATATTGGCGGTGGCGATGACTTCTGGGTGGCCGCTTTCCAGGGCGTTGAGTTTGTTGTCGCGCAGTTGCCGGGCCAGCTCCGGTTGGGTGATCGAATAGGTGCCCGCCGAGCCGCAACACAAATGACTGTCGGGTACAGCTGTGAGATTGAAGCCCAACCGCGTCAACACGGCCTCGACCGCGCCGCCGAGTTTCTGTGCGTGCTGCAAGGTGCAGGGGCAGTGAAAGGCGATCCGCCGGTCGGTGGCGGCGCAAACTCGCTCCAACGGCTCATCGGCCAGCACTTGCACCAGGTCCAGGGCCATTTCGCTGACTCGCCGGGCCTTGGCCGCATAAACCGGGTCGCGCTCCAGCAGATGCCCGTAGTCCTTGATGAATGCGCCGCAGCCGCTGGCGGTTTGCACGATGGCTTCGGCGCCGCTTTCCAGGTACGGCCACCAAGCGTCGATGTTGCGTCGGGCGCGGTCCAGGCCCACAGCTTGGGCGTCGAGGTGATAGTCCAGCGCGCCGCAGCAGCCGGCTTCCAGCACCGTAATCACACTAATTCCCAGCCGATCCAGCACCCGCGCCGTCGCGGCGTTGGTGTTCGGTGACAGACCGGGTTGTACGCAGCCTTCGAGCATCAACACCTGGCGCGCATGCCGAGGGACGGGGCGTTCGCCCGGAGCAGGGAGGTCGTGGGGTAACTTCGCCTCAACCCCCCGTGGTAGCAACGGCCGGAAAGTGGCGCCGATCTGCAGCAGGGTCTTGAACAGGTTCGGGTTTGGCGCCAATGCCCGCAGGCCCTGACGCAACAGTCGTTGACTGGCCGGGCGTGGCACCGCTTGATCGATCACGGCGCGGCCAATGTCCAGCAGGTTGTGATAATCCACCCCGGACGGGCAGGTGGTTTCGCAGTTGCGGCAGGTCAGGCAGCGATCCAGGTGCAATTGGGCCTGGGCCGTGGCGGGGGCGCCTTCGAGCACTTGCTTGATCAGGTAGATGCGCCCACGCGGCCCGTCCAGTTCGTCGCCGAGCAGTTGATAGGTCGGGCATGTAGCGTTGCAAAAACCGCAGTGCACACAGGTGCGCAGGATCTTGTCCGCTTCTTCGGCGCGGGGCAGTTGTCGGGCCTCTTCGCTGAGATTGGTTTGCATCTTACAGCTCCGCGTACATCCGGCCGGGGTTGAACAACCCTTGCGGGTCCAGTTGCGCCTTGAGTTGCCGGTGATAGCGCAGCAGCGCCGGGGCCAGGGCCTGGAAAGGCATTTCTGTGACGCCATGGCTGAAACAGGTGGCATGGCCGCCGTGCTGCTGAGCCAGTGATTGAATGTTATCGGCTGCTGATTTCAACCAGCGTTGCGCGCCACCCCAGTCGATCAGTTGCTCGCCGGGCAAGTCCAGTGGCCCGAGGTTATTGGGCAATGACAAGCGCCACAACGGCAGGCCTTCATTGAAAAAGTCTAGTCGTTGTTCGTTCAGGTCGGACCAATAGGCCGAGTCCAACGGTTCGCCACCGAGCCGTTGATGGGCCGCCGCGACCGAGCCTTCGCCGCCTTCCAGGCGCAGGTACAAACGCTGGCCGTCGTGGCTGGCGGCGCTGATGGGCAGCGGTTGCTGGCCCCATTGCGCCAGATTGGCCAAGGCGCGGGCGCAGTCGATGTCCAGGCTGATGCTCAGGCATTGCCGGGGTTTGGGCAGCACTTTGAGCGAGACTTCAGTCAGCACCCCGAGGCAGCCGTAACTGCCGACCATCAGGCGCGACAGGTCATAACCGGCGACGTTTTTCATCACTTCGCCGCCAAAGCGCAGGTGAGTGCCCAGACCGCTGATCACCCGCGTACCGAGGACAAAGTCCCGCACCGAGCCGGCCCACGGGCGCCGTGGCCCGGACAGCCCCGCCGCGATCATCCCGCCGACCGTGGCGCCTTCGCCGAACGACGGCGGCTCGCAGGGCAACATTTGCCCCGCGGCATCCAGCGCGGCAAACAGTTCGCTCAGCGGTGTGCCGGCGCGAACGCTGATCACCAGTTCCGTCGGGTCATAGCTGACGATGCCGCAGTGGGCGCGGGTGTCGAGCACTTCGCCGGCCACTTCACGGCCGAGAAACGCCTTGGTGTTCCCTCCCTGAATGCGCAGCGGCGTGGAATTTTCCCGCGCCTGCCTGACCTGCTCGAGCAGGGTTGCACTGGCATCGAAATCTGCCATCAGAAACGCTCCAGATCAGGGAACGGCAATTGCCCGGCGTGGATGTGCATCGCACCGAACTCCGCGCAGCGGTGCAGGGTCGGGATGTTCTTGCCGGGGTTGAGCAAACCCTGCGGATCGAACGCGGCTTTCACGGCGTGAAACAGCGTTAGCTCGTCACTGTTGAACTGCGCGCACATCTGATTGATTTTCTCCCGGCCCACGCCGTGTTCACCGGTGATGCTGCCGCCGACTTTCACGCACAGTTCGAGGATCTTGCCGCCGAGGGCTTCGGCCCGTTCCAGTTCGCCGGGCTGGTTGGCGTCGAACAGGATCAGCGGGTGCATGTTGCCGTCGCCGGCGTGGAACACGTTGGCCACCCGCAAGCCATATTCTTGCGCCAGGTTGGCGATGCCCTTGAGTACGCCGGGCAGTTCGCGGCGGGGTATGGTGCCGTCCATGCAGTAGTAATCCGGCGAGAGGCGGCCGATGGCCGGGAAGGCGTTTTTGCGCCCGGCCCAGAACCGCACGCGCTCGGCCTCGTCCCGGGCCTGGCGCACCTCGCTGGCGCCGGCCTGTTGCAACACCTCGCGGACTCGCTCGCAATCGTCATGGACATCGGCTTCGACGCCGTCCAGTTCGCACAGCAGGATCGCTTCGGCATCCACTGGGTAACCGGCGTGGATGAAGTCTTCAGCGGCGCGGATCGCCAGGTTGTCCATCATCTCCAGGCCACCGGGAATGATCCCGGCGGCGATGATCTCGGCCACCGCGAGACCGGCCTTTTCCACGGAATCGAAACTGGCCAGCAGGACTTTGGCGACCTGGGGTTTGGGCAGCAGTTTGACCGTGACTTCGGTGATGATCCCCAGCAAGCCTTCGGAGCCGGTAAACAGCGCCAGCAGGTCAAACCCCGGCGCGTCCAGCGAGTCGGCGCCGAGGGTCAGGTGTTCGCCTTCAAGGGTCAGGATTTCGAGTTTCAGCAGGTTGTGCACGGTCAGGCCGTACTTGAGGCAATGCACGCCACCGGCGTTTTCCGCGACGTTGCCGCCGATGGAACAGGCGATTTGCGAGGAAGGGTCCGGCGCGTAATACAAACCGAAGGGCGCCGCTGCCTGGGAAATCGCCAGGTTGCGCACCCCTGGCTGGACCCGTGCGGTGCGGGCGGCGGGGTCGATGTGCAAGATGTTGTTGAATCGCACCATCACCAGCAACACGCCTTTGTCCAGCGGCAGCGCACCGCCGGACAACCCGGTGCCGGCTCCGCGCGCCACCACCGGCACGTTCCGGGCATGACAGAGCTTGAGCAGTGCCTGCACCTGTTCAAGATGCCGGGGCAGGGCCACCAGCATCGGCGTGGTGCGATAGGCCGAGAGACCGTCGCATTCGTAGGGCTTGAGTTCTTCCTCGCGCCAGAGGATGTCCAGGTCCGGCACCTCCTGTTGCAAGGCCTTGAGCAACACGGCCTTGTCGATATTGGGCAGGGCGCCGTCGATGCGTTCGTCGTAAAGAATGTTCATCAATCGCGCCTCGTATGAATCGCCGAGCATCCCCCCCGAATTATCTGCCAACTCGTAGCAGCTGCTATGAGGCGGTGGGGGTCATGTGATGCGCCCGCAAAAACTCCCGGTACAAGCGTGCTGTTTTGGTCGGCTGCTCAACCATCGGCATGTGGCCGACACCGTCCCAGATTTCCACCCGCAGATCGGCGATGCCCTTGCTCCAGACGGGCACGCTGCTGACGTCGATCAAGCGGTCCTTGCGCCCCCACAGCAGCAGCGCCGGGCATTTGATATCGGGCAGTTTTGGCTCCATCGGCGGGCTGGCCCGGAAGTCCCTGAAGATTTCTTCCAGTTCGTCGCGCTGCTGTTCATAGCGCTGGGCGACGGCGTCCAGCACGATCCCCGGTACCCATGGCGGAGAAGCCATGGTCATGGCGTAGAAATGCTGAAACTCTTCGCGGGAATGAATCAGGAACGGGTTATGGCCGCGAGCCAGGTGGCGCTCCATGTCGCTGGGTTCCGGGGCAGTGACGCCAGCCGGGTCGAGCAGCGCCAGGGAGACGATACGCTCGGGGTAATTGGCCGCCAGCCATGCCGCGATGTAGCCGCCCATGGAGTTGCCGATCACATGCACCTTCTCGACCCCGCAGACATCGAGCAACTGGATCAACCGCTTGGCCTGGACCGGAATGTCGTAGCCACCGCCGGCCTTGAAACCAGTTTCGCCATGGCCGGCGAGGTCGGGGATGATCACCCGGTAGTCGTTGACAAAATGCCGGGCGAAGCGCAGCCAGATATTCTTGTCGGCGCTGTAGCCGTGCAGCATCAGTATGTTGCTGGAGGCTTCGTAGGGGCCGCCTTGCCAGGTCGAGACGGTCATTTCGGTGATCGGCACGATAAGCTTGTGCAACCGATACAGCCGGGCCTCCAGCGCCATGTTCAAGTCATAGAGCCAGTAACCGATGGCCGGGTAGCTCAACCAGCTCCAGGCCGCGAAAACGGCGATAACGACAACCAACAAAAGCATCAGGCTATTCCTTTTGCAGTGATCAGGACGGAAGGTGGTTGGCGGAGCCTCTGCAGCGGCCTCCTGTTTATCGTGGTTTATCGATCCCTTACTTCATGTATAGACAAACATTGGGCACTCGCCTCATCGCGATGCCACACTATTGGAGCTACCAGCTGTCAGACCGTCATCCGGTGATGGCTATTCGCCGTTCCCCTGATAGACTTCAATCACTTTCACCCATGTGATGTCAGGCTCGGTTCAGTAGTACAGAGGCCTCTATGGAAAAAAAGGGAGGAAAGGGACTTTCATTGGCCAGGAGGCTTTATGGGTCGCGCATCCTGGGTCTGGCCCTTGGACTATTGTGTGTCGGTGCAGGGATGTATCCACTCGACCCCGCGCCCTGGGTCTGGGTGGTGATGCTGTTCAACGGCGTCATCTGGCCGCATGTGGCCTATCAATGGGCGCGTCGGGCGAAAATTCCTTATCACGCCGAACACCGCAACATTCTGGTGGACGCGTTTCTCGGCGGTTTCTGGGTGGCCGCCATGCAGTTCAATCCGCTGCCCAGCGCAGCTACGCTGTCGATGATGGCGATGCACAACGTGGCCATCGGTGGCGTGCGTTTTCTGTTGGCGGGCGCCGTCGCGCAGATCCTCGGGATCGGCCTCGGGCTGCTGGTGTTCATGCCGGCTTTTGTCCCGCAAACCAGTCCATTTCAGCTATACGCCTGTTTACCTTTACTGTCGATTTATCCGATGTCCCTGGGCTGGGTCTGTTTCCGTCAGGCCCACACTCTGGGCCGACACAAGCGCGAGTTGCTGGCCCTGAGCCGCACCGACAGCCTGACTGGCTTGCTGAATCACGGCGCCTGGAAAGACCAGCTGGAAATCGAGTTTCAGCGTTGCCGGCGCCAGCAGAAGGGTGGGGCGATTGCGTTGATCGACATCGACCATTTCAAGACCATCAACGACACCTACGGCCATGTCGCCGGGGACATCGTCTTGCGTCAGCTGAGCAAAATTCTCAAGCAGAACCTGCGGGCAGCCGATGTCGCCGGGCGCTATGGTGGCGACGAATTCTGCGTGCTGCTGCCGGACCTGCCGCTGGAGCGTGCCGCCGTGGCGATGGATGCGCTGCGTGCTCGTTTCGCCACGTTGGGTTACGAGCAGAACCCGGCGCTGAAGGTCAGCTTGAGCATCGGCCTGGCGGCCTTCAACCCGGCCCACGACGAAGCGACCCTGTGGCTCAACGACGCCGACCAGGCGCTCTACGAAGCCAAGAGCACCGGCCGTAACCGCGTCATTTGCCATGGCGACGGCAAGCCGCGTAAAGAGTTGCTGGATTCTGTGTAACCCAATAACCACACAAGCCCGCTCCCACAGGGAATGTGTGGTCATGCAGGTTTGTATGTGTCGCATCCGGTGTAGAGCCTTGCGTCGTAGTCAGGTAGGGTCTAAAGACCCCCGACACGAAACAAGGATCGATTCATGACGTTCAAGCTCCCGCGTTCCTTCCTGGCCACCAGTCTTGGCCTGACCCTCGCCCTCGGCACCTTCACCCCCGCAGCCTTCGCCGAACCCCACAAACAAGTCCTCGCCGATGCTGAACAGTACAAGGCTGAAGCCCTGAAACTGCTGGAACGGCTGGTGAACATCGACTCCGGCTCCGGCTATGAACCGGGCCTGACCCAGGTGAGCGACATCGCCATCGAAGAGTTGAAAAAACTGGGTGCCACCATCGAACTGGTGCCCAACACCCCGGACGAGAGCAACCATGTGCTGGCTACCCTCAAAGGCACCGGCAAGGCGAAGATCCTGCTGATGGCGCACATGGACACTGTGTTCAAGGAAGGCTCCGCCGCCGAGCGTCCGTTCCACATCAAGGACGGCCGCGCCTATGGGCCGGGCGTGATGGACGACAAGGGCGGCATCGTCGCCGGGATCTACGCGCTGAAAATCCTCAAGAACCTCGACTTCAAGGACTACGCGCAGATCACCTTCCTGCTCGATGCCAGTGAAGAAACCGGCTCGGACGTCGCCACCGACCTGATCAAGAAAACCGCCAAGGCCCACGATGTGACCCTCAACCTCGAACCGGGCCGCCCGGCCGATGGCCTGGTGGTCTGGCGCAAAGGCAGCGCCACTGCCGTGGTCGAGGTCAAAGGCAAGGCTGCGCATGCGGGCGTTGCCCCGGAATTGGGGCGTAACGCTGCCATGGAAGCCGCGCACCAGATTTTGCAACTCGGCAAACTGGGCGATGAAGAGAAGAAAACCACCATCAACTTCACCGTGCTCAAGGCCGGCGACCGCACCAACGTGATTCCGGATCAGGCTACGGCCAAGGCTGATGTGCGGGCGGCGGTGCCGGAGGAATTCGACCGGATCGAAAAGGACCTGGCGCGGGTGTCGAAGGACAAACTGATTGCTGATACGCAAGTCACCACCAGCCTCAAGCGCGGCTTGCCACCGATGCCGCAAACGGCGGAATCGGATCGCTTGATGGCCATGGCCCAAGGGATTTACGGCGAAATTGGCCGCAAGTTGACGGAAGAAGGCAGCGGCGGGGCGGCAGATGCGAGTTTGTCCGCGGGTGTTGGTACGCCGACGCTGGACGGGTTCGGGATTGTCGGCGGCAATATCCATACGCCTGAGGAGTACGCCGAGGTCGAAAGCGTGGCGCCGCGGATTTATTTGCTGTCGCGGATGATTATGGAATTGGCCAAGCGGTAATCAGCCAGATCGTCAGGCCCCTGTGGTGAGCATTGCCCAATGCGGAACCCGCTCCCACAGGGATTTTCAGTGTTTGGGCTTACTGCGTATTGCCTACTCGATCGGTGTATCGATAAACACCTCAAGCCCTTCGGCATACGCCGTGAACGCGTTGATCAGTGGAAACTGCGCAGCATCCACCTGATCCGGCACCACCAGGTTGGTAAAACTCCAGGCCACCGCCAGGCTAATCCCATCCTGAGCAATCGAGCCATCGGTCTTCAGCGGCTGCTTTTCCAGCTCCCGCTCCAGCGCCGAATACGCTGCCGCCAATTGTCCTTCGACCCGTTTCACCCAAGGCGCGTACTGAATCTCCGCTGGCCGCAGGTTGCGTTCGTAGTAAAGCTGTACCGACTTCTCGCACGCCGCCAATGCCAGGCCGATCAGCCGCAGCGAGCGCAAGCGTTGAGCCGGATTGTCGGATATCAGGCTTTTACCCGGAGCGGCCAGGGCTTCGAGGTAATCGATGATCAGCGTTGAATCCATCAACACCTCACCGTCATCCAGCACCAGCGTCGGCGCCTTCACCACCGGGTTGATCTGCTGGAACTGCTCGAAGTGCCTGAACACCGAAACCGACGCGTGTTCCAGCGGGATGCCCAAGCATTTGGCGGAAATGGCGACGCGCCGCACGTAGGGCGAATCCAGCATGCCGATCAGTTTCATTGAGTTTCTCCTTACAGACGGTCCTTGGGGATGGACAACCTTAGCCGAGGTTCAGCGACGTGCAAACGATTTCGCGCTGATCCTCAGGCCTATTGTTCATCCTCGAAGGCTAATCCTCAAAGCCTGCCTGCTCATGAATCTCATCGACCTTCAATTCCAGTCGATAAGCCACGGCGATGAACAGCGCCTGGCACAGGCACAAGGTGGCACTCAATGAACGGAAGGCAAACGAGCTGCCCTCGTTGACCAGCAGCACGGTGTTGGCGCGCTTGGCCAATGGCGAGAGGTTGCTGTCGGTGATGATCAGGGTTTTCGCCTGATGGTGCTGGGCGATGCGCAGGCAGTGCTGGGTTTCCTTGCCATAGGGCGTGAAGCTGATGGCGATCACCAGGTCGTTGGCGCGCACGCTGCGCATCTGCTCGCGGTAACTGCCGCCAAGGCCCGACACCAGGTGGATGCGCTTGTTGGTGTGTTGCAAGTTGTAGACCAGGTAATCGGCCACCGCGAACGAGCGGCGCACCCCGACCACGTAGATGTTGTCGGCATTCACCACCAGGTCCACGGCCTTGTCGAAAGCCTGGTCATCGAGTTCCAGCCCCAATCGCTCGATGCCTGACAGGGTGGCGTTGATGCATTCGCGCGCCAGGTCGCCGCCGTTGGCCTTCTGTGACTTGTTGGCGATCATGCTGCGGATGCGTTGCTGGTAGTTCTGCACCGGCGTGGTCTTGTGGGTGTAGGCCTCGCGAAACAGCGCCTGCATTTCACTGAACCCGCTGAAGCCGAAGCGCTGGGAAAAGCGCACGATGGCCGACGGGTGCACTTCGCATTCGCGGGCGATGTCGCTGATGCGGTCGACCATGATCCGGTCGCTCTGCTGGCTCATGTAACTGGCGATGCGTTTGAGCTGGCGCGGTAGACTTTCGTACTCCTCGGTGATCAGCTGCAACAGACGCTCGGCATTGATCGGAGGGCTGGCGAGATCGCTGTCGGGCGAGCTCTCGGTCGTAGCCGGCTGATCGGTGCGGGACATAAGAAATCCTTCTGGCTTGTTCTTATAGGGATGACGGTTCTCGTCATCCCCTGACAATAGGTTGGCTATGCGCAGTCTACAGGGTAGGCCGGAATAAAATCTTGAGCTTGCAATCGGCCTGGGGCCTGCTGAAACGATGCACGGTGTCTGGAACGCTTGTATCAAAGTTTATTGGAAAAAATATTCCACGTAAAAAATATATAGAATAAATATTGATTGTTCGGCCCCGGTCGTTTTAGTCTGCATCCACCAAGAGTGTTCGGCGCCTTCATCGCCCCGGACGCAGGCTGATAAAAATAACAGGAGCCAGCATGGGCCAGACTCGTTTTGCCAGTGGGCGTCAATTGGATCTGATTTGCCTCGGACGCCTTGGCGTCGATCTTTATGCGCAACAAGTCGGGGCGCGGCTGGAGGATGTGAGCAGCTTCGCCAAGTACCTGGGCGGTTCGTCCGCCAACATTGCCTTCGGCACCGCGCGACTGGGGCTGAAGTCGGCGATGTTGAGCCGGGTAGGGGACGACCACATGGGCCGTTTCCTCGTTGAATCCCTGGTCCGTGAAGGCTGCGACGTCAGCGGCATCAAGGTCGATCCGGAACGCCTGACCGCCATGGTCCTGCTGGGCCTCAAGGATCGCGAAACCTTTCCCCTGGTGTTCTACCGCGAAAACTGCGCCGACATGGCGTTGCGCGCCGAAGACATCAGCGAAGCCTTTATCGCTTCCAGCAAAGCCCTGCTGATCACCGGCACCCATTTCTCCACCGACGGTGTCTACAAGGCGAGCATTCAGGCGCTGGACTACGCCGAAAAGCACAACGTCAGGCGGGTCCTGGACATCGACTACCGCCCGGTGCTCTGGGGCCTGGCCGGCAAGGCGGACGGCGAAACCCGTTTCGTCGCCGACCAGAACGTCAGCCAGCACGTGCAGAAAATCCTCCCGCGTTTCGACCTGATCGTCGGTACTGAAGAAGAATTCCTGATCGCCGGCGGCTCCGAGGATCTGCTCACCGCGCTGCGCAATGTCCGGCGCCTGAGCGCGGCAACCCTGGTGGTCAAGCTCGGCCCGCAAGGTTGCACGGTGATTCACGGGGCGATCCCGGCGCGTCTCGAAGACGGCGCGATCTATCCCGGTGTGCGCGTCGAAGTGCTGAATGTGCTGGGGGCCGGCGATGCCTTCATGTCGGGTTTCCTCAGTGGCTGGCTGGAGGACGCCAGCGACGAGCGCTGCTGCCAGTTGGCCAATGCCTGCGGCGGTCTGGTGGTGTCGCGCCATGCCTGCGCCCCGGCGATGCCGACCCGCGCCGAACTCGATTACCTGTTCAACAGCCCGGTGCCGATCACCCGGCCGGATCAGGACGTGACATTGCAGCGTCTGCATCAGGTCAGCGTGCCGCGCAAACAGTGGAAGCAACTGTTCATCTTTGCCTTCGATCATCGCGGGCAACTGGTGGAGCTGGCCCACAAGGGCGGGCGCGACCTGAGCGCCATCTGCGAACTCAAACAACTCTTTATCAAAGCCGTGGAACGGGTCGAGGCGGATTTGCGTGAGCAGGGCGTCGACGCCGATGTCGGCTTGCTGGCCGATCAACGTTTCGGTCAGGACTCGCTGAACGCCGCCACCGGTCGTGGCTGGTGGGTGGCGCGGCCAGTGGAAGTGCAGGGTTCGCGGCCATTGGCGTTCGAACACGGGCGCTCGATCGGCAGCAACCTGATCGCCTGGCCGCAAGAACAGATCATCAAATGCCTGGTGCAATTCCATCCCGACGACGAGCCTCTGCTGCGTCTGGAGCAGGAGGCGCAGATCAAGGGCCTGTACCAGGCCTCGCAGGTCAGCGGGCATGAATTGCTGCTGGAGATCATTCCGCCCAAGGATCACCCATCACCGCATCCAGACGTGCTCTATCGCGCTCTCAAACGCCTCTACAACCTGGGCATCTACCCGGCGTGGTGGAAGATCGAAGCGCAAAGCGCCGAGGAGTGGAAACAACTCGACGAGCTGATCCAGGAACGCGACCCGTATTGCCGTGGCGTGGTGCTGCTGGGCCTGAATGCCCCGGCGGCGACCTTGGCCGAAGGGTTCCAACAGGCCAGCCAGAGCCAGACCTGCCGTGGTTTCGCCGTGGGTCGGACGATCTTCCAGGAACCGAGCCGCGCGTGGCTGGCCGGTGAAATCGACGACGAGGCACTGATTCGCCAGGTGCAGGGCACCTTCGTCGAACTGATCGATGCCTGGCGCACGGCCCGCGCTTGACGTCACACCGCGAAGGCGGCCTCAGACTCAACGGTAATTTAGAAAACAATAAAAGGTGCAGCCATGCCCGCTATCCGAATTGGCATCAACCCGATCTCCTGGAGCAACGACGACCTGCCGTCCCTCGGTGGCGAGACGCCGTTGAGCACCGCCCTCAGTGAAGGCAAGGACATCGGCTACGAAGGCTTCGAACTCAACGGCAAGTTCCCCAAGGACGCCAAGGGCGTCGGCGATGTGCTGCGGCCTTACGACCTGGCGCTGGTGTCCGGTTGGTATTCCAGCCGTCTGGCCCGCCGTTCCGTGGCCGAGGAAATCGACGCCATCGGCAGCCATGTCGAGCTGCTGGCGAAGAACGGCGCCAAGGTGCTGGTCTATGGCGAAGTCGCCGACTCCATTCAAGGCCAGCGCATTCCACTGGTCGAGCGCCCACGTTTCCACACCGAGCAGGCCTGGCAAGAATATGCCGACAAACTCACCGAACTGGCGCGCTTCACCCTGTCCCAGGGCGTGCGTCTGGCCTATCACCATCACATGGGGGCCTACGTCGAATCCCCGGCCGACATCGACAAACTGATGGCGTTGACCGGCAGCGAAGTCGGACTGCTGTTCGATTCGGGCCACTGCTACATGGGCGGCGGCGAGCCGTTGCAGGTGCTACGCAAACACATCGAACGGGTTTGCCACGTGCATTTCAAGGACGTGCGCAAACCGGTGGTGCAACTGGCGCGCAACAACCTGTGGAGCTTCCCGGACTGCATCATCAACGGCACCTTCACCGTGCCCGGCGATGGCGACATCGACTTCGGCGCCTTGCTCGACGTGCTGCTGGGCGCCGACTACCACGGCTGGCTGGTGGTGGAAGCCGAGCAGGATCCGGCGGTGGCACCAAGTTACGTCTACGCGAAAAAAGGCTACGACACCTTGCGTGCCTTGCTCGACGAGAGGACCGCGCGATGAGCCTGCTGGTCAAAAGCAATGCCCGTGGCCGGACCATGGTCGAGTTGGGGCAGGGAGAGCTGGAATACGTCGGTTTTGCCGCTTACCGCCTGAGTCTTGGCGAAACCCTACCGGTCAGCGCGGGCGACAAGGAATTGTGCCTGGTGCTGCTCAGCGGTCGGGTCGGCATCAAGGGTGAAGCACCGGGGCAGGGCGCGTTCGACTGGGACAACATCGGCGATCGTCAGTCGGTGTTCGAAGACAAATCACCGTTCGCCGTGTATTTGCCACCCGGCAGCCAGGCCCAAGTGGTGGCGTTGAGCGACGTGCAAATCGCCGTGTGCGCGGCGCCCGGTTCCACCGCCGAAAACCTCGGCCCACGACTGATCAAGCCCGACAGCATGAAACGCAGCGTGCGCGGCAAGGGCGCCAACACCCGTTATGTCTGCGACATTTTGCCGGACACCGAGCCCGCCCATTCGCTGCTGGTGGTGGAAGTGCGTACGCCGTCCGGTCACTCGTCGAGCTACCCGCCGCATAAGCACGACACCGACGATCTGCCGCACCAGAGCTTTCTCGAAGAAACCTATTACCACCAGATCAACCCGCCCCAGGGCTTCGTGTTCCAGCGGGTCTACACCGACGATCGCAGTATCGATCAGGCCATGGCGGTGGAAAACAGCGACCTGGTGGTGGTGCCCAAGGGTTATCACCCGGTCAGCGTGCCCTACGGCTATGAGTCGTATTACCTGAACGTGATGGCCGGCCCGAAACGCGTCTGGCAGTTCCATAACGATCCGCAGCACAGCTGGCTACTGGATCTCTAAATTCCAACATTCAAAGGGAGAACAAGAACAATGAGCGACGCCCCGGTCATAGGTCATTACATCGACGGTCAGGTGCAGGACAGCGGTAGCGAGCGGTTCAGCAATGTCTTCAATCCGGCCACCGGCAGCGTTCAGGCGCGGGTCGGGCTGGCCAGCCAGAAGACCGTGGACGAGGCCGTCGCTTCGGCCATGAAGGCGTTCCCGGCCTGGTCCGAGCAATCGTCCCTGCGCCGTTCGCGGGTGATGTTCAAGTTCAAGGAATTGCTCGACCGCCATCACAACGAACTGGCCGAAATCATCAGCCGCGAACACGGCAAGGTGTTCTCCGACGCCAAGGGCGAAGTGACCCGTGGCATCGAAATCGTCGAATACGCCTGCGGTGCGCCGAACCTGCTGAAAACCGATTTCAGCGACAACATCGGCGGTGGCATCGACAACTGGAACCTGCGCCAGCCATTGGGCGTCTGCGCCGGCGTTACGCCGTTCAACTTCCCGGTGATGGTGCCGCTTTGGATGATCCCGTTGGCGCTGGTCACCGGCAACTGCTTCATCCTTAAACCGTCTGAACGTGATCCATCCGCCAGTTTGTTGATGGCTCGCTTGCTCACCGAAGCCGGGTTGCCGGACGGTGTGTTCAACGTGGTCCAGGGCGACAAGGCGGCGGTCGATGCCTTGCTGCAACACCCGGACATCGAGGCGATTTCCTTTGTCGGCTCGACGCCGATTGCCGAGTACATCCACCAGCAAGCCACCTCGCGCGGCAAGCGTGTACAAGCGCTGGGCGGGGCGAAGAACCACATGATCGTCATGCCCGATGCCGATCTGGACCAGGCGGCGGACGCGCTGATCGGCGCGGCGTACGGCTCGGCCGGTGAGCGTTGCATGGCGATTTCGATTGCCGTGGCCGTGGGTGATGTCGGTGACCAGTTGATTGCCAAACTGCTGCCGCGCATCGATCAACTGAAGGTCGGCAACGGTATGCAGGGCGACAGCGACATGGGGCCGCTAGTGACCGCCGAACACAAGGCCAAGGTCGAGGGTTTTATCGGCGAAGGCGTGGCCCAGGGCGCGCAGCTGATTGTCGATGGGCGCAACTTCAAGGTGCCGGGCGCCGAGAAAGGCTTCTTCGTCGGCGCCACGCTGTTCGACAAGGTCACGACCGAGATGAGCATCTACCAGCAAGAGATCTTTGGACCGGTGCTGGGCATTGTGCGCGTGCCGGACTTCGCCAGCGCCGTGGCGCTGATCAACGCCCATGAATTCGGCAACGGCGTGTCCTGTTTCACCAGCGACGGCGGCATTGCCCGCTCGTTTGCCCGCAGCATCAAGGTCGGCATGGTCGGCATCAACGTACCGATTCCGGTGCCCATGGCCTGGCACTCGTTCGGCGGCTGGAAGCGCTCGCTGTTCGGTGATCACCACGCTTATGGCGAAGAAGGCATTCGCTTCTACAGCCGCTACAAAAGCGTGATGCAGCGTTGGCCCGACAGCATCGCCAAGGGCCCTGAATTCAGCATGCCGACAGCCAAATAATTCACGTGTGCGGAGAACAACAAAAAATGAGCAAACCCCTGCGTTTCGCCTTGAACCGTATGGTCGCCCCACGTTTGTCCCTGCCGGCGTTCATCGAGTTGGCGGTGACCCTCAAGGCCGACGCCATCGAGATTCGCAACGACCTCAAAGGCGTCGAGATCGAGGATGGCACCGCACCCGAACACGTCCGTGAGCTGTGCGCGGCCAAAGGCATCACTGTGCTGTCGATCAACGCGCTGTATCCGTTCGATGTCTGGAATGACGAGCGCCGCGCACACGCCCTGAAGCTTGCCGCTTATGCCCGTGACTGTGGCGCACGGGGCTTGGTGATGTGCCCATTGAACGACCGCGCCGATCCACGAACCGAAGCGCAGCGTGCGTCCGGCCTGCGCACGGCGTTGAGTGAACTGGCACCGATCCTGCGCGATCACGGCATTCTCGGCTTCATCGAACCGCTGGGTTTCGAAGAATGCTCGCTGCGGCGCAAACGCACGGCAGTCGATGCGATCAAGGCCATCGGAGGGCTGGATGTGTTTCGTCTGGTGCATGACACCTTCCACCATCACCTGGCCAGCGAGCATGAATTCTTCCCTGAACTGACCGGGTTGGTGCACATCTCCGGCGTCGAAGATGCCGAGGCGCCACTGGCGACCATTCGTGACGGCCATCGGGTGCTGGTGGGCGAGGGCGACATCCTCGGCAATGCGGCGCAGATCGACACCTTGCTCAGTAGCGGCTATAGCGGCTACCTGTCGTTCGAACCGTTTGCCGACAGCGTCCATGACCTGGCGGATATCCAGACGGCGATCGGCGCGAGTATGGATCACCTGCAGAAATCCCTGAGCTGACATCGGATTTGCATACGGAAAAGGTGCAAGCATGACCACAACAAGACTGACCATGGCCCAGGCCCTGGTGAAATTCCTCGATAACCAGTACATCGAGGTCGATGGGGTCCAGAGCAAATTCGTCGCCGGGATCTTTACCATTTTTGGCCACGGCAATGTGCTGGGTCTGGGGCAAGCCCTGGAACAGGACAGCGGCGACCTGATCGTCCATCAGGGCCGCAACGAGCAAGGCATGGCCCACGCGGCCATTGGTTTTGCCAAGCAACACCTGCGGCGCAAGATCTACGCCTGCTCTTCATCGGTGGGCCCGGGCGCGGCGAACATGCTGACTGCTGCCGCGACGGCCACCGCCAACCGTATTCCCTTGCTGCTGTTGCCCGGCGACGTCTACGCCTGCCGCCAACCAGACCCGGTGTTGCAACAGATCGAGCAGTTCCACGACCTGAGCATCAGCACCAACGATGCGTTCAAGGCCGTGAGCAAATACTGGGACCGGATCAACCGTCCCGAGCAACTGATGACTGCGGCGATCCACGCCATGCGCGTGCTCACCGACCCCGCCGAAACCGGCGCCGTGACCCTGGCCTTGCCGCAAGATGTGCAGGCCGAGGCGTACGACTATCCCGATTACTTCCTGCAAAAACGCGTGCATCGCATCGAGCGCCGTCCGGCCACCGAAGCGATGCTTGGCGATGCCGTGGCGTTGTTCAACGGCAAGCGCAAACCGCTGATCATCTGCGGCGGTGGGGTCAAGTATTCCGGTGCCAATGCAGCGTTGCAGGCCTTTGCCGAGCGCTTCGATATTCCTTTCGCCGAAACCCAGGCCGGCAAGAGCGCGGTGGTGTCGAGCCATCCGCTGAACGTCGGCGGGATCGGCGAAACCGGTTGCCTGGCGGCGAACCTGTTGGCCAGGGACGCAGATTTGATCATCGGCATCGGCACCCGCTACAGCGATTTCACCACCGCGTCGAAATCCTTGTTCAAACACCCGGACGTGCAATTTCTCAACCTCAACATCAGCCCTTGCGACGCCCTGAAACTCGATGGCGTGCAACTGCTGGCGGACGCCAGAACCGGCTTGAACGCCTTGGCCGCTGTGTTGGGCGACTATCGCTCCGGCTGGGGCGATCAACCCCGACAGGCCCGGGCGCAGCTGGACGAGGAAGTCGACCGCATCTATCAGGTCGAGTACCAGACGCAAAACTTCGTGCCGGAAATCAACGACCACCTGGACCCGGCGGTGCTGCGCGAATTCATCGAGCTGACCGGTTCCTGCCTGACCCAGAGCCGGGTGCTCGGTGTGCTCAATGAAACCCTGGCCGATGACGCGGTGATCGTCGCCGCCGCCGGCAGCCTGCCCGGCGACTTGCAGCGCAGTTGGCGCAGCAAGGGTGTGAACACCTACCACGTCGAGTACGGTTATTCGTGCATGGGTTACGAGGTGAACGCGGCACTGGGGGTGAAGCTCGCCGAGCCTGAGCGCGAGGTCTATGCGCTGGTGGGCGACGGCTCCTACATGATGCTGCACTCGGAGCTGGCAACCTCGATCCAGGAGCGCCGCAAGATCAACGTGGTGTTGCTGGACAACATGACCTTCGGCTGCATCAACAACCTGCAAATGGAACACGGCATGGACAGCTTCGGCACCGAGTTCCGTTTCCGCAATCCTGAAACCGGCAAGCTCGATGGCGGTTTCGTGCCGGTGGATTTCGCCATGAGCGCGGCGGCTTACGGCTGCAAGACCTACAAGGTGAACACGGTTGAAGATCTGCGAGCCGCGTTGGCGGATGCGCGGTTGCAGACGGTGTCGACGCTGATCGACATCAAGGTCCTGCCCAAAACCATGATTCACAAATACCTGTCGTGGTGGCGGGTCGGCGTGGCGCAAGTCTCCACCAGCGCGCGCACTGACGCAGTGGCCAAGACCCTCAACGAACGATTGGCCAAGGCCCGTCAATACTGATTGCCCTGAAACGAACAACAGGAGTGTTTATATGTCTTCGCTTTCCAATTCGTTGCGTATCGGCGTCATCGGCACCGGGGCCATCGGCCAGGACCATATCCGTCGTTGCAGCCAGACCTTGCTCAACAGTCAGGTTGTCGCGGTCACCGACATCAATTTGCAGCAAGCGGCCAAGGTCGTCTCCGATCTGAAGCTGACCGCCGAGGTCTATCCCGATGGCCACGCGTTGATCAAGGCACCGGACGTCGACGCAATCCTCGTCACCTCCTGGGGCCCGAGCCACGAAGAGTTCGTGCTGGCGGCCATTGCGGCGGGCAAACCGGTGTTCTGCGAGAAACCGCTGGCGGTCACCGCCGAAGGCTGCCGCAAGATCGTCGAGGCCGAAGTGGCCCACGGCAAGCGACTGGTGCAGGTTGGTTTCATGCGCCCGTACGATGAAGGTTATCGGGCATTGAAATCGGTGATCGACAGTGGCCAGATCGGCGAGCCGCTGATGCTGCACTGCGCACACCGCAATCCGACCGTAGGTGAAAACTACAAGACCGACATGGCGATCACCGACACGCTGATCCATGAGCTGGACGTGTTGCGCTGGTTGCTCGACGACGATTATGTGTCGGTGCAAGTGGTGTTCCCGCGCAAGACCAGTAAGGCCCACGCCCATTTGAAAGACCCGCAGATCGTGTTGCTGGAAACCGCCAAGGGCACGCGCATCGACGTGGAAGTGTTCGTCAACTGTCAGTACGGCTACGACATCCAGTGCGAAGTGGTAGGGGAAACGGGCATCGCCAAACTGCCGGAGCCGTCGCAGGTTCAACTGCGCAGCGGAGCGAAACTGTCCAATGCGATTCTGATGGACTGGAAGGATCGGTTCATCGCCGCGTACGACGTCGAGTTGCAGGCGTTCATCGATGGCGTGCGCGCCGGGCAGGTCGGCGGGCCATCGGCGTGGGACGGTTTCGCCGCCGCCGTCGCTGCGGATGCCTGCATCGAGGCGCAGAACAGCGGCCAGATCGTCAAAGTCGCACTCCCTGATCGCCCACGCTTCTACGGTTAACCACTGACCCCTGTAGGAGCGAGGCTTGCCCGCGAAGACGTCGACACATTCAACATTGATGTCGGCTGAAGGTCCGTCTTCGCGGGCAAGCCTCGCTCTTACAGGGGATGGTGTCGATTTCTGGTTAAGGAGAACAAAAAAACATGCGCATCGCACTAGACCCCTACATGTACCGCAACCTGTCCCTGGGCAAGATGGTCGACAAGGTCGCCGAGCTCGGTTACGAACACATCGAGCTGTCGCCCCGAGAAGATTTCCTGCCGTTCTATAAAGCCCCGCGAGTCGACAAGGCGCGGATCAAGGAATTTCGCAAAGCCCTGAGCGACACCGGGGTCAAACTCTCTTCTTTATTACCCATGTACCACTGGGCCGCCGCCGATGAAGGTTTGCGCGTGGCCGCCGTGCGCAACTGGAAGCGGGCGATCCAGATTGCCGTGGAGATGGACTGCGAACTGGTCAACACCGAGTTCACCGGCCAGTCGGACAACCCGTTGGTCTGCGAGAACCAGTTCATGCGTTCCATGGACGAACTGATCCCCGAGTTCGAACGCGAAGGCATCAAGCTCGATATCCAGGCCCATCCTTATGATTTCTGCGAGCGCAACAACGAGTCGGTGGACATCATTCGCGGTCTGGACCGCGACTGGATCAACTACCTCTACGCCGCGCCGCACACGTTTTTCTATGACGATGGCGTGGGTGACATCGCCTCGATGCTCAAGTACGCCGGCTCGAAGCTGAGTCACTTGATCATCGCCGACACCTACAACCACAAGGCTTCTTCGGGCTTGCGCTATATCGTCAACCCGCCGGGCGTCACCGCCACAGTGCACCAGCACCTGGACATCGGCCAGGGCGAGGTCGACTGGGAAGCGTTTTTCGGCACCTTGCGCGAGATCAAGTTCGATGGCATCGCCACCGTCTCGGTATTCGCCTGGGAAGACCGGCCGGACGAGTCCAACCGAATGATGCTCGAACGCGTGACCCGCGAACTCTGCCAATAACCGCGGCATACACAAGCCCGCTCCCACAGGGGCCGCGTTCTATAAGGAGAATACTTTCATGCGTATCGGACTTGTCGGTTACGGCCATGGCGGCCGGTTTTTCCATGCGCCGCTGATCAGCAGTTTGCCGGCGGCGACGTTTGTGGGCGTGGTCACCCGTTCCGCCGAGCGCCGACAACTGCTGGCCACGGAACATCCCGGTGTGCCGGCCTTCGACAGCATTGGCCAACTGGTCGAAGCCGGGATTGATGTGCTGGTGGTATCCACGCCGCTCAAAGGTCGTCCGGCGTTGGTGCTCGACGCCATCGAACACGGGGTGGCGGTGGTCAGCGACAAGCCGTTCGCCGCCGATACGCAACAGGCGCAAACCCTGATCACCATGGCCGAGCGTCAGGGCGTGCATTTGAGCGTCTACCAGAACCGGCGCTGGGATTCGGATTTCCTCACCGTACGCAAACTCATCGGGTCTGGTGCCCTGGGCCAGGTCACCCGTTTCGAGTCGCGGATCGAACGCTACTCGCCACAGTCGGTGAACAACGGCAGCGGCGGTGGTTTCCTGCGTGATCTGGGCAGCCATCTGGTGGATCAGGCGTTGCTGTTGTTCGGCCCCGTCACCCGGGTTTACGCCGAACTGGATTACCTCGAAAAAGGCCAGACCTTCGACAACGGCTTCTTTATGTCCCTGACCCATGCCAGTGGCGTGATCTCGCACCTGAGTGGCAGTTGCCTGCAAAACACCCCGGGCCCGCGTTTTCGCGTGACCGGCACCCAGGGCTGCTACAGCGTCGACGGTCTGGACGGGCAAGAGGCGTCGGCCCTGGCCGGGCTCACGCCCAAATCCGAGGGCGAGCGCTGGGGCGTCGAAGAGCATCGTCGCTGGGGCTGGTTCGAGCAGGGCGAGGTGCGCGAGCGGGTGCCGTCCGAGCGAGGCTGCTGGAACCAGTTCTATTTGCAGCTACAAACCGCGTTACAGAGCGGTGGCCCACTGCCGGTCGAGGCCCGTGATGCACTGGCGACCACCCGCGTGCTAGACGCTGCGCGGCTCAGTTTCGAGCGCCATCAAGTGGTGGCGTTGAGCGCATTTGAAAGCCATGGAACAAAATCAGAATAAAATTCTAAAATGAGTTGATATAGAAATTATTTTCCAATAAAGTCGTTTCCAGGTTGCCGACTATCAACGTCCGATCACGCTCAAGCAGGCTTTGAACGAGTGAAGGACGCACCAAAAACAAGAAACAAAGCCAGGTACCGTCGATGAAAACCTTCAACTCTGCTCTGCATGCTTTACGTTCCGCGCTGCACCTCTCTCGCGACCTGCCTCGCGTCTCGTTTCATTCCGTCTCTCGCTTGCTTTGCGTCGAACGCAAGGGCGCCCTGGTCTGCTGCATTCCGGGAGCGCCGATAGTCCGCTTGCCCGCTTACTGAAATCGTCACGCCTTATCCATAAAACCAACAAGAATGTGGAGAAAGACCTTTCATGAAGACCAAGATCCGTTTCGCCTCGCTCGCCTTGTCCCTGATGCTCGCCAGCGGTGCCGCACTCGCGGACATGAAGATCGGCGTCAGCATGGCCCAGTTCGATGACACCTGGCTGACCTACCTGCGCGAATCCATGGACACCAAAGCCAAGTCCTATCCCGATGGCGTCAAGCTGCAGTTCGAAGATGCGCGCAGCGACGTGGTCAGGCAGTTGAGCCAGGTAGAAAGCTTCATCAGCCAGAAGGTCGACGCCATTGTGGTCAACCCGGTGGATACCGCCGCCACCAAGAAAATTACCGAAGCGGCGGTCAAGGCCGGCATTCCGCTGGTGTACGTCAATCGTCGTCCCGACGACCTGAACCTGCCCAAAGGCGTGGTCACTGTCGCCTCCAACGATCTGGAGGCCGGTCAGATGCAGATGCAGTACCTGGCGGAAAAAATGGGCGGCAAGGGCGACATCGTGATTCTGCTCGGTGATTTGGCCAACAACTCCACCACCAACCGTACCAAGGGCGTAAAAGAGGTGCTGGCCAAGTACCCGAACATCAAGATCGAGCAAGAGCAGAGCGGCATCTGGTCGCGGGACAAGGGCATGACCCTGGTCAACGACTGGCTGACCCAGGGCCGCAAGTTCGACGCGGTCGTCTCCAACAACGACGAGATGGCGATTGGCGCGGCAATGGCCCTGCAACAGGCGGGTGTCGCCAAAGGCAGTGTGCTGATCGCCGGTGTTGATGGTACGCCCGACGGTTTGAACGCGGTGAAGAAGGGCTCTCTGCTGGTTTCGGTGTTCCAGGACGCCAAGGGGCAGGCTGATGGTTCGGTCGACACGGCGGTGAAAATGGCCAGGAACGAACCGGTGGAGCAGGCCGTGTGGGTGCCGTATCGCTTGATCACTTTGCAAAACGTTGACCAGTTCAAATAGTCCGTCCGTTCGATAACAACAATAAGCACGCAAGGTTGCGACGCGACCTTGCTGATGGAGTACCTGATCATGTTCGCTTCAGCGACTGCTTCGAGCACCCCGTTGGTGGGTATCCAGCCAACCGCAACACCTGTCGATGAGCCGTACCTGCTGGAGATCATCAACGTCAGCAAGGGTTTTCCCGGTGTGGTGGCCTTGTCCGACGTACAGCTGCGGGTGCGTCCCGGTTCCGTGCTGGCGCTGATGGGCGAAAACGGTGCCGGCAAATCCACCCTGATGAAAATCATTGCCGGCATCTACCAGCCGGACGCTGGCGAGTTGCGCCTGCGGGGCAAGCCGGTGGTCTTCGAAACGCCACTGGCCGCGCTCCAGGCCGGGATTGCGATGATCCACCAGGAACTCAACCTGATGCCACACATGAGCATCGCCGAGAACATCTGGATCGGCCGCGAGCAGCTCAACGGCCTGCACATGATCGATCACCGCGAAATGCACCGCTGCACCGCCAAACTGCTGGAGCGGCTGCGGATCAATCTCGACCCGGAAGAGCAGGTGGGCAACCTGAGCATCGCCGAACGGCAGATGGTCGAGATCGCCAAGGCGGTGTCCTACGACTCCGACATCCTGATCATGGACGAACCGACTTCGGCTATCACCGATAAGGAAGTAGCCCACCTGTTCTCGATCATTGCCGACCTCAAGAGCCAGGGCAAAGGCATCATCTACATCACTCACAAAATGAACGAAGTGTTCAGCATCGCCGATGAAGTGGCGGTGTTCCGCGACGGCGCCTACATCGGCCTGCAACGGGCCGACAGCATGGACGGCGACAGCCTGATTTCGATGATGGTCGGTCGCGAACTGAGCCAGTTGTTCCCGGTGCGCGAGAAGCCGATCGGCGATCTGTTGCTGTCGGTACGCGATCTCAAGCTGGACGGCATTTTCAAGGATGTCTCCTTCGACCTGCATGCCGGGGAGATCCTGGGCATTGCCGGGTTGATGGGCTCGGGGCGGACCAATGTCGCCGAGGCGATTTTCGGCATCACTCCGAGTGACGGTGGCGAGATCCGGCTCGACGGCGAGGTGGTGCGCATCACTGATCCGCACATGGCCATCGAGAAGGGCTTCGCGTTGTTGACCGAAGATCGCAAGCTCAGCGGCCTGTTCCCGTGCCTGTCGGTGCTGGAAAACATGGAAATGGCGGTATTGCCCCATTACGTCGGCAACGGCTTCATCCAGCAGAAAGCCCTGCGCGCGTTGTGTGAAGACATGTGCAAGAAGCTGCGGGTGAAAACGCCGTCGCTGGAGCAGTGCATCGATACCTTGTCCGGCGGTAATCAGCAGAAGGCGTTGCTGGCGCGCTGGCTGATGACCAACCCGCGAATCCTGATTCTCGACGAGCCGACCCGGGGCATCGATGTCGGCGCCAAGGCCGAGATCTACCGGCTGATCTCGTACCTGGCCAGCGAAGGCATGGCGGTGATCATGATTTCCTCGGAACTGCCGGAAGTGTTGGGCATGAGCGACCGGGTCATGGTCATGCACGAGGGCGACCTGATGGGCACCCTCGACCGCAGCGAAGCGACCCAGGAACGAGTGATGCAACTGGCCTCGGGCATGTCCGCGGTTCACTAATGGATGCCGGCGGTGGCCATGGCCGCCGTCGATGACGCAATAGAAGGGTGAGTGGTTATGAACGCGATACTGGAAAACAAGCCTGCAATGGCACCGGTCAAGAGTCGTCGACGCTTCCCGACCGAGCTGAGTATCTTCCTGGTACTGATCGGCATCGGCCTGGTCTTCGAGCTGTTCGGCTGGATCGTGCGGGACCAGAGCTTCCTGATGAACTCTCAGCGCCTGGTGCTGATGATCCTGCAAGTGTCGATCATCGGCCTGCTGGCAATCGGGGTAACCCAGGTCATCATCACCACCGGTATCGACCTTTCCTCGGGTTCGGTGCTGGCGCTGTCGGCGATGATTGCCGCCAGCCTGGCCCAGACCTCGGACTTTGCCCGGGCGGTGTTTCCGTCCCTGACTGACTTGCCGGTGTGGATTCCAGTGATCACCGGGCTGGGGGTGGGATTGCTGGCGGGGGCGATCAACGGCAGCATCATTGCAATCACCGGGATTCCACCGTTCATTGCCACCCTCGGCATGATGGTCTCGGCGCGCGGTCTGGCGCGCTACTACACCGAAGGTCAGCCGGTGAGCATGCTCTCGGATTCCTACACGGCCATTGGGCATGGCGCGATGCCGGTGATCATCTTTCTGGTGGTGGCGGTGATCTTTCACATTGCCCTGCGCTACACCAAGTACGGTAAATACACCTACGCCATCGGCGGCAATATGCAGGCGGCGCGCACCTCCGGGATCAACGTCAAGCGGCATCTGGTGATTGTCTACAGCATCGCCGGGTTGCTTGCCGGCCTGGCCGGGGTGGTGGCGTCGGCACGGGCCGCGACGGGGCAGGCCGGGATGGGCATGTCTTATGAACTGGACGCGATTGCCGCGGCGGTCATCGGCGGCACCAGCCTGGCCGGTGGCGTTGGGCGCATCACTGGCACCGTAATCGGGGCATTGATTCTCGGGGTCATGGCCAGCGGCTTTACCTTTGTCGGTGTTGACGCTTATATTCAAGACATTATCAAGGGGCTGATTATTGTGGTGGCGGTGGTCATCGACCAGTACCGCAACAAGCGCAAACTCAAGCGCTAAACCCACACGAAAGACGAAACTGCGCCACGCCTGACCCGCGTGGCGCAGCCGTTTGTCTTCTATATACAGCCGCTGGACTGAATTTCTTGCTATAAACGCACTCCGATAAGCGCCTCAAAGCTCGCCATAGAGCACTTTCAGGGCTTTGTCGGACAGATTTGCTGTCTTTTCAGTTGCTGAGGCCTCAAGTCGGCCTTAGACTGCCGCCCCTCGTAAATTGAGTGCCGGGTGGCGCTTGGAATAAACGGCGCCGTTCCAATGACCGCACAAGGCTCAACGGAACGCTCCCTAATTCGCCTTAATGCACGTTTTTTTATAGAGATATCAATGACAAAGGACAAGTTGCTGGCCATGCCGGCGGATGACTACATGAATGCCGAGCAACATGCTTTTTTCTCTGAGCTGTTGCAGAACATGAAAGTCGAAACCCATGAGCGCATCGAACAGAATCGCATCGCCATCGAGAGCCTGGACACCCCGGCCGATCCGGCTGACGCAGCTTCTGTCGAAGAAGAGCGCACCTGGCTGGTGAACGCGATCGATCGCGACCAGCGCATGCTGCCTCAGTTGGAACAGGCCCTGGAACGCATCAAGGAAGACAGCTTCGGCTGGTGCGATGACAGCGGCGAGCCAATTGGCCTCAAGCGCCTGCTGATCAGCCCGACCACCAAGTACTGCATCGAAGCTCAAGAACGTCACGAGCAGATCGACAAGCACCAGCGTCAGGCCTGATTCTGTGAGGCAGCCAGCTAATAACTGGCTGCCTTGAAAAGATCGCAGCCTTTGGCAGCTCCTACAGGTTTATGTGAACCCGTGCAGGAGCTGCCGAAGGCTGCGATCTTTGCTTTTCGACGTCTGCGAAAACACCCGTGCACTTCTATTGATCTGCTGCAACCCCCCACTACTAACGGACCATAGATAATGGCCTTGTGGTGGCGTTTAATGCGGATACAACAATTAGAAGATGCCTGGGGTGACAAACGATGATGCGAGACGGGTCTCTGGCTGGGGCAGTGCCCGCAGCCGTACTTTTGCCGAAAAACCAGTGGCTCACGCCGACTCTGCAAAGCATCGCCCTGATGCTCTTGCTGTGTGGCATGGCATTGGCTGGCTGGTCGCTTTACCTTGGCCTGCCATTGGCTGTGCTGATTATCTGGCTGCCGCGCCTGCGCTCGCGCACGCTGCCGCAGGCAACCCCGGCTGACAACGCCAGCGCCATCGCCGGTTTGACTCGCGATCTTTCCTACACCACCAGTCATAACGCCTTGTCGGCCGCCGGCGTGGCCTTTTCGGTCAAGCAACTGGCCGACAAGCTGCAATCGCAACTCGGCGCCGCAGCACAGATTGTCAGCAGCGCTGAAGTGATGATCGCCACCGAACAGGCTACCTCGACACTCAGCCGGGAAGCCTTGAGCGCGGCGAGCGAAGCCCATCAGAGCAGTGCGGCAGGGCGTACGGAACTGATCGAGTCCATCGCGCGCATGCATCAACTCAGTCAGCGTGCCAGCAACAGCCGCGAGTTGATCGAAGCCCTGAGCCTGCGCAGTGACGATATCCAGCGGGTCACGCTGGTGATCCAGTCCATCGCCAGCCAGACCAATCTGTTGGCGTTGAACGCAGCCATCGAAGCGGCGCGGGCCGGGGAACACGGTCGCGGGTTTGCGGTGGTGGCCGATGAGGTTCGTGGCCTGGCCGCGCGCACGGCGACGGCGACCGGCGAAGTCGGGGAGATGGTCGCTGACATTCAACAACGCACGGCGCAAGTTGTAGAGCAGATTCGTCAACTGGCCAGCGACCTCAATACTGGCGTTGCGCAGGTCGAGCACACGGGGCAGCACCTGGAAAACATCGCGCGCCTGGCCGCCGGTGTTGAAAGGCAGGTCGGGGAAATCGCTCTGGGCGCGGACACTAATCGCGAACAACTCGACAGCCTGTTCCACGCCATCGAACAAATGCGCAGCGACCTGGCGATCAGTGACCAGCAAACCCAGCGCCTGGCCCAGGCGGCGGTGCAAATGGAAGGGCAGGCCGAAACCATCAGCGAACGCCTTGCCGAAGTCGGGCTGGATGACTATCACCAGCGGATTTACGACCTGGCCCGCGAAGGGGCGAGTCAGATTGCCGCGCGTTTCGAGGCGGATATCGACCAGGGGCGGATCAGCCTCGACGACCTGTTTGATCGCAATTATCAGACGATCCCCAACACCAGCCCGACCAAATACCAGACCCGCTTCGACCGTTACACCGATCAGGTCTTGCCGGCGATTCAGGAACCGTTGCTGCCGCGTCACGAAGGCCTGGTATTCGCCATTGCCTGCACGCAGCAGGGGTATGTCCCGACCCACAACACGGTGTTCAGCCAGCCACTGACCGGCGACGTGCAGGTCGATACCCTGCAAAACCGCACCAAGCGCAAGTTCGCCGACCGCACCGGGATTCGCTGTGGCAGCCACCAGCAGGCCGTACTGTTGCAGACCTACACCCGCGACACCGGTGAACTGATGCACGACCTCTCGGTGCCGATCATGCTCAAGGGGCGCCACTGGGGTGGATTGCGGTTGGGCTACAAACCGGAAAAGCCTCGCTGATAGCCTGGCAATTGTTACCGCATATGCAACGAAGCTATGCAACGCCGTTGCTGTTTCCTCGAGGATGAACTCATTAACATGCCTGCATAGTTAGGTCGCTAATGAAATTCGAGAGGTCAGCATGCAAAGCAAAGTCGATGTCGCGGTCATGATCGGCAGCGGCGTGCCCGCCAGTTTGCGAGCGATGGGGCAGAGCGTCTGTTGGGTGGTGCTGCTCAACGGTGAGCGCCGGGGGACGGTGTTCTCCAGTCGTAATGAAGCCGAGGAGTGCAGGGCTGCCTGGTTGGCACAATTGAACGCCGAAATGCCCGACAGCCTGCATTGAGCCTCAGCTAGTGAATCTGGTGCATGCGCAGGTTCAGGTCGTCGACCACGTGCGCCCAATCGGCGTCTTCACGCAGTTGTTCCTTGAGGAAGCCGGCTTGTTGCGGAGTCCAGAACTCGGCATCGATGAGTTTCTTGTCATCGGGCAACGGTGAATGCAGGGCAATGAAATCGTCGATGGCCTTTTCGCTGGAGTCCAGGCCGAGCTGGTCGAACAAGCCTTTCAAGTCATGTGTGGGTGAATCCATCTTCATCTCCTTGCAGATAATCAATCGCCTCGGGCGTGAGGTCTGAGGTGCGGCTTCATTGCATCTGAGGGGGCCGCGCACCAGGGAGTTCGATAACGATGTTCAAAGCAGGGATGAGCATAGACTGCAAACCCGATGGTCAGCCCTTCAACGCACCGTCATCGACGGCAAGCTTCAGGGCTTTGGCGGACTCTTGGGCGGCAATCGTCGCGACTTCCGCGGTCTTGAACCAGCGATCCTTTTCGACCTGGTGATACGACACCGTGGTCAACGGTGGTTTGGCGCGCATGATAATGACTGCCTGGAATTCACCGTCGACCTCTCTGGCTTCGCCCCGGATAAAAAATTCACCGATATCAAATTCCGTCACGTAGCAGTCTTCCCTTTGAAATATTATGTTGTATTGAGCGCCGTCCACCCTGGAGACGGGTTTCATGGGGCGGGCAGTATGGCAGTAGTTGCCTGCCGGCGGCTGAGTTAAGTCGCCGGCGTGACGAAACGTCTATAAATGTGAATGCCGCAAGATGAGTCAGTTGCGAGACTCGAGCGAGCGGGCAAGGGCGCAGGCTTCGTTATGGTCGGCGCGGAAACCTCTGACACGTCCGGTGGATATTTCCCTGATGTGGAAAAAGGCGTTGCCGGCCAATACCACCTGAAAACGCGGGAGCAGATGCGCTTCAGGGAGGAAATCCTGCTGGCGGAGTACTATCGATTGCAGAAGTGACGAGCCGTTTGTGTGGTGTGTGTGAGGCTGGGCGAAGTGAGTCAGTGTGCACATATGAAGTCCTTTTCGTGGTTTTACCGACGTGCGTACGTTGTTTTGGGTAGTCTCGGTGAGCATGGCTGCTCTAGAATCGCTCTCACTGGTTGGCGATTGCTGCCCATCTAAAGCAATTTTTTACTGGCGATATGTCAGAAAAGTGCTTTTTTTAAAGAGATTTTTCCCTAAAGTTGGTGATCCGGTTTTTCTGGCCGTCAGAAGGGCGTTTTCCTTCAACCTCTGACGACCGCCAGGCAAGACGATGCGGGGGATGTTCCAGTAATCTTCCCAAACCTCGCGATGAATGAGCCCTCTGCTCGTTCCAGGATTACGACCCGGGTCATTTGGCTAAACCTCGGCATTGCCGCTTTTTTCTGCTGTGCGCGTTTCCTGCGTGCGGCATCATTTTCAGATGTGGGGATGTTTCCTTGGCAGTAAGTAATCTCGATATGCATGCTTTGTTCGTACTGGGTGATTTGCGCGCAAAGCTGGTTAAACAGTTTCAGTCACGTTTCGTCTACATCACCGAACAGAACGCTGAAGGCATTTACATTGCCGAGATCGACACCGAAGCCGCGCTGGTGGTAGACGACAAGCCCGGGCTGAAACTCAAGGTCGGCGATCATTTCAGCGCTTCCGTATTGCCCAGCCGCGAAGGCGGAAAACTGGATATCAAGTTCCGCGAAATCAAATTGACGGTGTACGGACTGGGGGATTACGCGTTCGTGACCACCGCAGACGGCCACGGCATTGTGTTCAAGGAAGGTCATAGCGTGGTGATGGTGTTTGCGGCCCACCAACAATTGCAGGAAGGCCTGACCAAGACACTGAAAGCCGTGACTGCCAAGGCCGCCAAGTGGCGCAAAGGCGAACTGGTGACCTTCAAGGCCAGCGAGTAATGACCCAGACCCGCGCCGATTTCCATGAACAGAACCAGGCCAGTGCACACGCCGAGGCCCAGCGCCTGTTGGCTGAAAAGGCCGTTCTGCAGGGAGCCTGGCTGAGTTGGGTAGCGTCACAGATTTATATGTTGCGCCCGGCGGCGTACGCCAGCATGGTCAGAAGAGAGCTTGCGCGCTTGCAGGAACCTTCCGAAAAATAATCCTCGCCCCTCGAAAGCAGAAACCTCTACTACAGTCAGTTGACTGAGTATTCAGAGGCTTGTGGTCTTCTTTGTCAGGCCATCCTGCTATTGCTGTGAACAGCACGAGGTGCAAGAGCATGAAGGGATTACGACGGTTACTGGCCGCTACCCTGGCCACGTTCGGCTTGTTGGTTTCACCCGTTCCGGTATTCGCTGCCCAGGCACCGATTCACTTTGCCGACCTGAATTGGGAAAGTGGCAGCCTGATCACCGAGATTCTGCGGATCATCGTCGAGCAGGGCTACGGCTTGCCGACCGATACCTTGCCCGGAACGACCATTACCCTGGAAACCGCCTTGGCCAACAATGACATTCAGGTCATTGGCGAAGAGTGGGCGGGCCGCAGTCCGGTCTGGGTCAAGGCTGAGGCCGAGGGCAAAGTCGCGAGCCTGGGCGATACGGTCAAGGGCGCCACCGAGGGCTGGTGGGTGCCGGAATACGTGATCAAGGGCGACCCGGCCAAGGGCATCAAGCCGCTGGCGCCGGGGCTGCGCAGTGTCAGTGATCTGCCGCGCTACAAGGATGTGTTCAAAGACCCGGAAACCCCGAGCAAGGGACGCTTCCTGAACAGCCCGATCGGCTGGACGTCGGAGGTGGTCAACAAGCAGAAGCTCAAGGCCTATGGGCTGAACGACAGCTACGTGAACTTTCGCAGTGGTTCGGGGGCGGCGCTGGACGCAGAGATCAGTTCGTCGATTCGTCGCGGCAAACCAGTCCTGTTCTATTACTGGTCACCGACGCCATTGCTCGGCCGTTTCAAGCTGATTCAACTGCAAGAGCCGCCATTCGACGCCGAAGCCTGGAAAACCCTGACCGAGGCCGACAACCCTAATCCGAAGCCGACTCGCTCACTGCCCTCGAAGCTGTCCATCGGTGTGTCCGCGCCGTTCCAGAAACAGTACCCACAGCTCACCGAGTTCTTCAGCAAGGTCGATTTACCGATCGAAGCGTTGAACAAGGCCCTGGCGGAGATGAGTGAAAAACACACTCCGCCACGTCAAGCGGCCGAGGCGTTCATGAAGGCGAACCCGCAGGTGTGGCAGGCCTGGGTGCCCAAGGATGTGGCGGATAAAGTCGCTGCCCAGCTGAAATAAACTGCTCGGGTGTACATAAAACCCGTAGAAGCCTGCGATCTTTTGATTTTGCCGTTGGAAGCAAAGTCAAAAGATTGCAGGCTTCGCCAGCTTGTGCCGGGCGCTTTTAAAATCGCGCAAGGAAGTTCATTCTGCTGCAACATTTCACACGGGACGTCTGAATATGAGCCTTTTGGTCGCGCAATGGATTGCTGCAATCTTTCTGGTCATCAGCCTGATCCACCTGTATTGGGCGGCGGGTGGCAAGTGGGGTAGCGAGGCGGTGGTACCGAGCGTACCCGGGGAGGGCGGTGAGGCATCAAGGCCGGCGTTCAAGCCATCGGGCTTTGGCACGCTGCTGGTGGCGGTGGGTTTGCTGCTGATTGCGATGCTGGTGTGCTTGCGGGTCGGACTGTATCTGCCCACGGTGCATCACTGGTCGTTGCAATGGGTGATTAGCGCGATTGCGCTGCTGATGTTCGCTCGGGCGATCGGCGATTCGAATCTGGTGGGGTTCTTCAAGCAGGTCAAGGATTCGAAGTTTGCCCGGCTCGACACTTGGGCGTATTCGCCGTTGTGCTTGGTGTTGGGGGCCGGGTTGCTGGCAGTGGCCTGGATCTGAGGGGGGGCGGTCAATCGCTTTCGCGAGCAAGCCCGCGAAGAGACCCCGCCAATCAACACAAATCCCTGAACTAACTCCCGGGTTCCGTGCGCCGACTACTCACTTCCGCCGGCACATCATCCCCCGCCATGCGCTTGCGGAACAGCGCCGCCCGGGCCAGCAGCAGCGTGGTCACCGGCATCGTGATCGATAACAGAATCGGAATCAGCCAGGCATGCAACACCGGCCCCGACTTGAGCGCCGAAAAGTAAATGATCGAAGCCAGAGCCACACACCACGCGCCCAAAGTCGAGGCCAGCGCCGGTGGGTGCATGCGCTGGAAGTAATCCTTCATCCGCAGCAGCCCGACCGCGCCGATCAGTGCAAACAGACTGCTGAGCACCAGCAGAATCGCCACCGGAATTTCCACCCACAAAGACAGTTCAGCGTTCATTCGATCACCTCGCCACGCAACAGGAATTTGGCCAGGGCAAACGAGCCGACGAAGCCGAACAGGGCGATCAGCAGCGCCGCCTCGAAGTAAGTGTCACTGGCATAACGAATGCCCAGCGCGAGCATCATCAGCATGGCGATGATGTACAGGTAATCCAGGGCCAGAACCCGGTCCTGGGCTGACGGGCCCTTGAACAGGCGGATCAGGGTCAGAATCATCGCCAGCGAAAAGATGAACAGACTCAGCAGGATCGCGTTCGACAGCAATTCGCTCATTCGAAGATCTCCATCAAGGGGCGCTCGTAGGTCGCCTTGAAGTGCTGGATGAATTGGTTTTCGTCATCCAGATCGAAAACGTGCAGCAACAGAATGCTGCGATCCAGCGCCAGTTCCGACCAGACCGTGCCGGGAATCACCGTGCAGATGATCGACAGCGCCGCCAGACCGTTGGCATCGCGCAAGTCCAGCGGCACCTTGATGAACCGCGAGCGAGGCGCACGCCGCCCGGCATTGAGCACGCCCCAGGCCACGGCGAGGTTGGACACCAGCACATCGCGCCCGACCAGCAAGAACAAACGCAAAATCACCCCGGGGCGACGAATGCGGATCGGCAACGGCCGCAGCTTGCGCATCATCAGTGGGGCACAGAGGCCCAATACCGCGCCCAACAGCACATTGCCGGGGCTCATCGACAGGTTCAACAGCAGCCACAGCAGCCACAAGGACAGTGACAACCACGGCGCAGGAAACAGACGCTTCATGGTTGCACCTCCACCAGTGCTGCCCTGGCTTCAGGGCTCGGCACCGCACGGGTGCCGAGCACCGCCATCACGTATTGCTGAGGGTTATTCAATGCTTGAGCGGCGGCCTGGGTGTAGCGCAACAGCGGTTCAGCCTTGAACGTCAGCGCAATGCTCAGCCCCAGCAGAACCATGATCGGCACGCATTCCAGACGACGCAGCAAGGGCGATGGCCGCTCTTGTGGGGTCCAGAAACGCTGGATACCCACACGCGAGAAAGCGATCAACGAGGCCAATCCGGACAGGATCAACAACGCCAGCAACCCCCACGCGCCGTTCGATACCGGCTCGTCGCTGCCATGACCCAGGCCCAGCGGGTTGAGCAGGGCGCTGAGCAGGCTGAGTTTGCCGATAAAACCGGAGAGCGGCGGCATGCCGATAATTAATAAAGCGCAGGCGATGAAGCTCAGGCCGAGGAAGGCCATGGTCCAGGGAATCACCTGACCGACCACGGCTTTCTGGTCGTCATCGAGGTTGAAGCCTTTGGGCGGCTGCAAGGATTCCAGGGGCCGTGGCAGCAGCTCGCCGTCATCGTCCAGTGGCATTTCGTTGGCCGAACGCGAACGCTCGATCAACTCCGCCAGCAGGAACAGCGCGCTCAAGGCCAGGGTCGAGCTGACCAGGTAAAACAGCGCCGCGCCGATCAGGTTCGGCTGGGCGAAACCGATGGCCGACAACAAAATGCCTGCCGACACCAGGATGCTCAGGCTGGCCATGCGCTCCAGGCGTTGCGCGGCGAGGATCGCCACGGCGGCGCAGACGATGGTCGCCATGCCGCCGTAGATCAGCCAGTCGCCGCCGAAGTACGCGGAGGCCCCGGCCTGGCCGGAGAACAGCAGCGTCCACAGGCGTAGCAGGGTGTAGACGCCGACCTTGGTCATGATCGCGAACATCGCCGCTACCGGCGCGCTGGCCGCGGAGTACGCCGGCACCAGCCAGAAGTTCAGCGGCCACATACCAGCCTTGGCCAGGAACGCCACTGCCAGAATCGCCGCGCCGGCATGCAGCAGGCCGCGATCGGCTTCCGGCACCAGCGGGATTTTCAGCGCCAGGTCGGCCATGTTCAGCGTGCCGGTGACGCCGTAAATCAGCGCCGCGCCAATCAGGAACAGCGACGAGGCCAGCAGGTTGATCGAGATGTAATGCAACCCCGACGACACCCGCGGCCGGCCCGAACCGTGCAACATCAGCCCGTAAGAGGCGGCGAGCAGCACTTCGAAAAACACGAACAGGTTGAACAGGTCCGCCGTGAGGAAGGCGCCGTACAGGCCCATCAACTGAATCTGGAACAGTGCGTGGAAACTCGAACCGGCGCCGTCCCAGCGGGCCATGGCGAACAGCAGGGCGCTGACGCCGATGATCCCGGTCAGCACCAGCATCAACGCCGACAGGCGATCGACGACCAGCACGATACCGAACGGCGCCTGCCAGTTGCCCGGCAGGTACACGCCGATGGAGCCGGGCACACCGGTGGTCTGCGTCCATTGCAGCAGCATTACGGCAATGCCCAGTCCCAGCAGGCTGGAGAACAGGTTGATCTTGGCCTTTAGCGGGCGGTGTTTCTCGCCCAGCATCAGCATCATGGCGGCGGTCAGCAGCGGCAGCAGAATCGGTGCAACGATCAGGTGAGTCATCGCCATCATTCTTTAGGCTCCCGGCCATCCACATGGTCGGTGCCAGTCAGGCCCCGGGAGGCGAGCAGCACCACCAGGAACAGCGCGGTCATGGCGAAACTGATGACGATTGCGGTCAACACCAGCGCCTGCGGCAGCGGGTCGGTGTAGTGCAGCAAATCCTGAGGCACGCCGTCCTTGATGTTCGGCTCCTTGCCGATGAACAGGCTGCCCATGCTGAAGATGAACAGGTTGACGCCATAGGACAGCAGGCACAGGCCCATGACCACCTGGAACGTCCGTGGCCGCAGGATCAGCCATACGCCGGACGCGGCCAGCACACCGATGGCGATTGCGATGACTTCTTCCATCAGATGGCTCCTTGGGTGACAACGGATTTGGCCGCGGGCCTGATTTGCGCGCTGGTTTTATGACCGCGTACCGATTGGTGGGCGAGGGCGGTGAGGATCAACAGCGTCGAACCGACCACCACGGCGTACACGCCAATATCGAAGAACAGCGCGCTGGCGATATGAATGTCACCCAGCAGCTGCAGCTCGAAATGCCAGGTGTGGGTGGTCAGGAACGGATACCCGACCGCCATCGCCCCGAGCCCGGTAACGGTGGCGAACAACAGCCCGGTGCCCATCCAGCGCAGCGGCCGCAAGCTCATTTGCGCCTCGACCCACTGGGTACCGGCGACCATGTATTGCAGGATGAACGCCACCGACATCACCAGGCCAGCGACGAAACCGCCGCCCGGCTGGTTGTGCCCGCGCAGGAACAGATAGAAGGAGATCACCAGGGCGATCGGCAACAGCAAGCGCACCAGCACCGCCGGCACCATCATGAAACCGAGCGCGGTGTCGCTGGCGTGGCGCGGGTTGACCAGATCGGTGACCACATCGGGCGCCAGCAGACGCTGTTGGGCCGGCAGTTGCAGGCTTTCTTTCGGAGGGCGGAAGCGTCGCAGCAGGGCGAACACCGCCAGGGCCACGGCCACCAGCACGGTGATTTCGCCGAGGGTGTCGAAGCCACGGAAATCCACCAGCATCACGTTGACCACGTTGCTGCCACCGCCTTCGGGTAGGGCGCGGCTGAGGTAGAACGAAGAAATGTCGTTGGGCGTCTGGCGGGTCAGCATCGCGTAGGACAACAGCGCCATGCCGCCACCGACCGCTGTCGATAGCAGCAAGTCGCGAACCCGCCGTACCCGCGCCTTGCGCAGGCTGCTCGGCAACGGTGACACCTCTTCGATCCGTCGCGGCAACCAGCGCAGGCCGAGCAGGATCAGCACCATGGTCACCACTTCGACCACCAGTTGCGTCAGGGCCAGGTCCGGCGCCGAGAACCAGACGAAGGTCACGCAGGTCATCAGGCCGCAGACACTGACCATGGTCAGGGCCGCTAGCCGGTGATACTTGGCTTGCCACGCCGCGCCGAGGGCACAGGCAATCGCCAGCAGCCAGAGGATCACGAACACGATCGAGCCCGGAATTTTCGCCCGGTCACCCCAGCTCAGGCTGCTGTGCAGCATCGGGATCACCCCGGCCAGTACGGCGGCGAGCACCACCAGAAACAGTTGGGTTTGCAGGCGCCGGGTGCTGATCCGCCGCTCCAGCCGTCGGGCCAGACGCATCATGACCACCAGGCTGCGCTCGAACAGCCGCTTGCCATTGAAACGGCTGATCACCGGCGGGTGCGTGAAGCGTCCTTGCTTGAGTTGATTACGCAGCAACAGGTAAAGCACGATGCCGCCGGACATGGCAATCAGGCTCATGAACATCGGTGCGTTCCAGCCGTGCCAGATCGCCAGGCTGTACTCGGGCAGCGTGCCGCCCACCACCGGCAATGCGGCGGCGGCGAGCAGCGAGCCGACCACTTGAGCGGGGAAAATCCCCACCACCAGACAGGTGAGCACCAGCAACTCCACCGGCGCGCGCATCCAGCGCGGCGGCTCGTGCGGGGTGTGCGGCAGATCGGTGGCGGTCGGGCCGAAGAACACGTCGACGGTGAAGCGCAGGGAGTAGGCGACGCTGAACGTCCCGGCGATGGTCGCGACGATCGGCAGGGTCATCTCGACCCAGGCCGTGGCGTTGATGAACACGGTTTCGGCGAAGAACATCTCTTTCGACAGGAAGCCGTTGAGCAGCGGCACGCCGGCCATGGAGGCGCTGGCAACCATGGCCAGGGTGGCGGTGAACGGGATCAGTTTGACCAGGCCGCTGAGCTTGCGAATGTCCCGGGTGCCGCTTTCGTGGTCGATGATCCCGGCGGCCATGAACAGCGAGGCCTTGAACGTGGCGTGGTTGAGAATGTGGAACACCGCGGCCACGGCGGCCAACGGACTGTTCAGGCCCAGCAGCAGGGTGATCAGGCCCAGGTGGCTGATGGTCGAGTAGGCCAGCAGGCCCTTGAGGTCGTTCTGGAACATCGCGCAGTAAGCGCCGAGCAACAGGGTGCAGGCGCCGGCCCCGCTGACGATGTAGAACCATTCTTCACTGCCGGACAGCGACGGCCACAGGCGCGCGAGCAGGAACACCCCGGCCTTGACCATGGTCGCCGAGTGCAGATACGCCGAGACCGGTGTCGGTGCCGCCATCGCGTGGGGCAACCAGAAGTGGAAGGGAAATTGCGCACTTTTGCTCAGGGCGCCGATCAGGATCAGGGGCAGCAGAATAGGGTAGAGGGCATGCGCGCGAATCAGATCGCCGGCGGCCAGGACCTTGTCCAGGTCATAGCTGCCGACCACATGGCCGAGCAACATGACCCCCGCCAGCAAACACAAACCGCCCGCGCCGGTGACCATCAGTGCCATATAAGCACCCCGTCGCGCATCGGCGCGGTGGTGCCAGTAGCCGATCAACAGGAACGAGAAGAGGCTAGTCAGCTCCCAGAAAAACACGATCTGGATCAGGTTGCCGGAAATCACCAACCCCAGCATGGCGCCCATGAACGCCAGGAAAAACGCAAAGAAGCGCGGCACCGGATCGTCTGGTGACATGTAATAACGGGCGTACAACGAAACCAGCGTGCCGATGCCCAGCACCAGCATCGAGAACAGCCAGGCGAAACCGTCCATGCGCAGCACGAAGTTCAGGCCCAGGCTGGGGAGCCAGAAGAACTCTTCACGGATCACGCCGCCATGGGCGATTTGCGGGTACAAGAGGGCGACCTGGACGGTGCCGATCAAGGCAACCAGGCCAGCCAACAGCGATTCGGTATTACGCGCGTTGTGCGGCAGCAAGGCTGCCAGACAGCTGCCGATAAAAGGCAGAAGCAGTAGAACTATCAGGGACATAGGCTTCTAATCTGCGGAAGTTTGTGAAGCATCATACGTGCCAGCTCCCCGATCACCAAACGCCAAGCTGTCGCAGAATCCTACAAGATAGACGCAGAAACCCTGTTTATCATTGTTTCAAAGGAGATCGCGATCGTTCCCACGCGTGGGAACGATCAGTGTTCGGTTTCCTGTACCGAATCTTCTTCGATCTCGGGAACAACTTTCCCCTTGGTCTTCAACTCACTGACAATCACCGCCGCCACAATCAACCCCGCGCCAACCAGCGCAATCGCCGGCAAGCGTTCCCCGGCGAGCCGCCCGGCAATCCCGGCCCACACCGGCTCCCCGGCATAGATCAACGTCGCCCGAGTCGGCGACACACTCTTCTGCGCCCAGTTCATCGCCACCTGGATCGCCGCACTCGCCGCGCCCAGGCCTAAAGCGCTGCACAACAGCAACCATGAGAAATCCGGAATCACTTCCTGGGTCGGCACCACCATCAGGAACGACAGCACCGACGTCACCGCCAATTGCACCACCGTCACCCGCCGCACGTCGACCTGGCCGGCATAGGTGCTGATCAGAATGATTTCCGCGGCAATCGCCACGGCGCTGATCAATGTGGCGATTTCACCGGGGCTGAAATTGAACGAAGCGCCGGAAGGCCCCGACAGCAACATCAACCCGGTAAAGGCCAGCATGATCCCGATGCTCGGCATCAACCCCGGACGACGCCCCAGCACCAGCCATTGCAGCAACGGCACGAACGGCACGTACAGCGCGGTAATAAACGCCGACTGACTGCTGGGAATGCTCTGCAAACCCACGGTCTGCAAGCCATAACCGAGCATGATCGCCACGCCGATAAACGCCCCGGCCTTGAGTTCGAACAGGGTCAGTTCGCGCAGATGGCGCCAGGAGAACAGCGCAACAAGGCTCGCCGCCGCGGCAAAACGCAGGCCGACGAAGAGCATTGGCCCGCTGACGGTCATCGCATGCTGCACCAGCAAAAAGGTCCCGCCCCAGACCATGGTAATCAGCACCAGCACGCACTCGGCCTTGCTGAACCGGGAGAAACGGGGGGAAGTATGAGAAGCGTTCATTGACGTCATGACCTTGCGCGCCATCTGAGGGAGACGCACAATGCGCCCGAAGTTGGGCAGTATACTGCGCAACGCCACCCAGTGAGCAATATAGTGCACAAAGATTCCACCCAACGGGCTTCGGTCCTCCAGCACGTCAGCCTGAACGTGCGACGTCTGCGCCACGCCGCCGACATGAGCCAGAGCGCCCTGGCCGAAAAGTCCGGGGTCAGCCGCCGGATGCTGGTGGCCATCGAGGCCGGCGAGAAGAACGTCAGCCTGACCACCCTCGACCGCGTGGCCGAAGCGCTGGACGTGGCCTTCAGCGACCTGATCCAGGCCCCCGACGCTCGCGACCCGAGCCGCATCAACGAACTGGCCTGGGCCGGTACGATCCCGGGCAGTAAAGCGGTGCTGCTGGCCAAAGCCACCGCCACCCGCGAAGTAGAACTCTGGGAATGGCGCCTGGAACCGGGCGAGCATTACCCCTCGGAGCCGGATGCCGAAGGCTACAGCGAACAGCTTTATGTGTTCGAAGGTTGCCTGACCCTGATGCTTGGCGGTCAGCCGCAGAAAATTGCGGCTGGCGAGTTCTTTATGTTTGCCAGTCATCAACCGCATTCTTATCGCAATGATGGGGACGTGGCGGCGCGGTTTGTGCGTAATGTGGTGATTTGACTGTTTACCGGCTAACACTGGATAAACACTTTGCTGTTTTAAAGCTGCAAGTGTTTCTTGAATAATTATTCAACCTATTGAAATAAAAGAAAATTATATTCAAGTTCGGCTCCTGAGAAACAGTGGGGATGGCATCGAGACGAGCAGGTGAGCTTCCTGATGGCCGAGCAAAATATTAACGTGGCACTCAAGTTCGCTTCACAGGCTAGCGTCCGGTGAGTGACTGACACGGGGCGATCTGTATGACTTCTATTCAGGTAAACATTGACCAGTGAGAACGCCATGACTGACACCCCACGCGGACAGGCGAGCGACGCCATCCGCCACGCTGACATCCTGATCATCGGTGGCGGCCTGAGTGGCGCGATGCTGGCGGCGCAGTTGTTGCGTTTGCCCGGTCAGCGCCGGGTTCTGGTGATCGAGCCGCGGGCAGAACTGGGCCGTGGCGAAGCCTATAGCGCGGTGGAACTGGGGCATACGCTCAATGGCAACGCGGCGCGGATGAGCGTCGACCCGGACAACGCCGATGACCTGACCCAATGGCTGACCGAACACATCGCCGCCGGTGGCTGGCCGGAGTCGGATGAGCAACATGTGCCGGTCAGCGAACTGTTTCCGCCGCGCGGGCTGTTTGGCGTTTATGTGCAGCAGCGTCTTGCTGAAGCGCAGGCGGTGGGCGCATTGAAGGGGGCGCGTGTCGAACATGTGCGGGCCGAGGTGGTGGACCTGGAAACGTTGAGCGATTCGGTGCGGTTGAGCCTGAGTGATGGGCAGCAATTGCAGGGCGCTTACGCAGTGTTGGCGACCGGAATGTTTCCCGCCGCCCGCACGCCGCAGACCGAGTCCAGCGGTTTGAATGCAGCTGCACTCGACCCGTGGGATGTGGCCGCCATGCGTCAACTCGATCCGCAGTCGACGGTGCTGATCATCGGCTCGGGCCTGACCATGGTCGATGCCGTGGTGTCGCTGGAGCAGGCCGGGCATCGTGGGCCGATCGAAGTGTTCTCCCGTCATGGTTTGCTGCCGCATGTGCGCCGACAACCGCCGGCGTGGGTGGATTTTCTCGCCGAGGACCACAGTATTCGCACACCGCGTCAGCTGGTGCGCGAACTGCGCCGGCATTGCCGCGATGCCATCGCTCAGGGCATCGACTGGCAAGCGCCGTTGGATACCGTTCGGGCGCATATCGGGCGGTTGTGGAGTCAGGCGACCGATGTGCAACGCCGGCAATTTGTGCGGCATGTACGGCCATGGTGGGAAAGCCATCACCATCGCTCGCCGCCGCTGAGTGCCGAGTTGGTGGCGCGGCTACACGGGGAAGGGCGGTTGCGGATTCATGCCGCATCGTTCAAGGGGCTCGAGCCTGCGTCGGACGGTGAGGTCAGCATCCGCATTCGTCGTCGTGGTGAGGCGCAAACCTGCGTGGTGCATGGCGCGGCGCTGATCAACTCCAGCGGCATCGAATACGACTGGCGCCGGGTGGCGCGGCCGTTGCCCCAGCAATTGCTCGCTCGCGGGCTGGTACGGCCGGGGCCGTTGGGATTGGGCATTGCCGCCGCGGTTGACGGCGCAGTTTTAAGCGCCGATGGGCAGGTCGCCAGCCGTTTGTTCGCCATGGGGCCGCCGTTGCGCGGCATGTGGTGGGAGAGCACGGCGGTAACTGATGTGGCGAGCCAGGCCAAGTCTCTTGCGGCGCGATTAGTCAGCGATCTGTTGTAGCAGCTGCCGAGCCCGCGAGGCTGCTGCTACGGGCAGGCCAAGTCTCTTGCTCGCGAAGAGGCCAGCCCATCCACCGCAAAATCCACAGTAAGACCAATAAACAGGCGATGTTTAATCGACATCTCCAGATACTCACTCAGGCTACACAGCCTTGCGCCGTTGCCTACGACTACGCCAGAATCCGCCGACTTGTGCGCCTTGAGGCCGGGCTCTATCGTTTCCGGGTCGCTGACGAATCAGCGATCGGGTTTAGCAGCTCGATGAATATCAAGGCACGTCAGTGTCGCCATTCGCGTTATGGCGGCTATGCGTGGGGCACTTCGGTGCGCCGGGTTCCTTGATCCCTGGTCTGCTAACCCGCGTACAGCCGCCACCTTCTTCGTTTAGCAGCGATAGATGTCGGCTCCACTGATCAAGGAGCTTCATTTATGTTCAAACCAACACCAAATCCTCCGGAAACCGACGACGTTTCCCCCCTACGAATCCCTCGATTCAAAAAAACTCCACGAAGCCGCCGACCGCGCCCTCGACCACTACCTCAAACCACCCATCCCCAAAGCCACCAAGCGCAAACCCAGCACCATTTACCATGTGGGTACGAAGGTCGATAACGAAACCCTGCTGGTCAACGCCTGCGAATCCCTGGCGTCAGCGAGCATGATGCTCAGTGAGTTCGCCGGACTGATGGACATGCCACATCGCAATGTGATGTTGGGGATTCAATCGGTGGTCATGCTTGGGGAGTTGGCGGTGAACCGGGTGCTGGATAACCTCGATCCTCAGAACTGAGTGACCCATTGTGGCGAGGGAGCTTGCTCCCGCCGGCCGATCCGCGTCCGGGCGCAGCAGTCGCAAAACCGGCATATGCGGTGTGCCAAAAAAATGCGGTTGCTGGATTTGGGGTCGCTTCGCAACCCAGCGGGAGCAAGCTCCCTCGCCACAGTGGGCTCCACTGACTCAGTCCCCAAAAACAAGAAACCCCGCATCAAGCGGGGTTTCTCATTTCAGGCAGTTCAAACCGGCAACTCAGTAGCGCTGATACTTCGAACCAAACCTACAGGTTTTGCGTCTCAAGCCACTACTTGGTAACACGGCACATACGCCGCGCCACCCGGCAGTTTCATCCGGTGCTGGGCAACGAAGGCTTTGAGCAAATGGTCCAGCGGCTGCAAGACCTCGGCATCACCGCGAATCTGGTACGGCCCGTGTTCTTCGATCAGGCGGATGCCCTTGTCCTTGACGTTGCCGGCGACGATGCCGGAGAACGCGCGGCGCAGGTTGGCGGCCAGTTCGTGGGGCGGCAGGTTGCGGCTCAATTGCAGGTTGGCCATGTTGGCGTGGGTCGGGTCGAACGGGCGCTGGAAGCCTTCGTCGATCTTCAGCAGCCAGTTGAAATGGAACGCGTCGTTGCGCTCGCGGCGGAACTGTTTGACCGCTTTGAGGCCCTGAGTCATCTGCCGCGCCACTTCGGCCGGGTCGTCGATGATGATCTCGTAGTGCTGCTGCGCTTCTTCACCGAGGGTTGCGCCGACGAAGGCGTGCAGTTGCTCCAGATACGGTGCGGCGCTTTTCGGCCCGGTAAGGACCACCGGGAACGGCAGGTCCTGGTTGTCCGGGTGCATCAGGATGCCGAGCAGGTACAGGAATTCCTCGGCCGTGCCCGCGCCACCGGGGAAAATGATGATGCCGTGGCCAACCCGCACGAACGCTTCCAGGCGTTTCTCGATGTCCGGCAGGATCACCAGTTCGTTGACGATCGGGTTCGGCGCCTCGGCGGCGATGATCCCAGGTTCAGTCAAACCGAGGTAGCGACCGCCGTGGATGCGTTGCTTGGCATGGGCGATGGTCGCGCCTTTCATCGGGCCTTTCATCACGCCAGGGCCGCAACCGGTGCAGATGTCCAGGCTGCGCAGGCCGAGTTCGTGGCCGACTTTCTTGGTGTATTTGTATTCTTCGGTGTTGATCGAGTGGCCGCCCCAGCACACCACGATTTTCGGCTCGACGCCGGGGCGCAGGGTGCGGGCGTTGCGCAGCAGGTGGAAGACGTAGTCGCTGATGCCCTGGGAGGTGCTCAGGTCGATGCTCAAGGCGTCGAGTTCGTTTTCGGTGTAGACGATGTCGCGCAGGGCGCTAAAGAGCATTTCACGGGTGCTGGCAATCATTTCGCCATCGACGAAAGCGTCGGCGGGGGCGTTCAGTAGTTCCAGGCGTACGCCACGGTCTTGCTGGTGAATGCGGATTTCGAAGTCTTTGTAGGCTTCCAGGATGGTCTTGGCGTTATCGACGTGGGCGCCGGTATTGAGGATGGCCAGGGCGCACTGGCGGAAGAGGGTGTAGGTGATGCCGGATGATGCTTCGCTCAGTTGCTGCACTTCACGCTGGGAGAGCGTTTCCAGGCTGCCTTTAGGGCTGACCGAGGCGTTGATTACATGTCGTTGGGTCATTCAATGATCCTTAAAACGATGTCACCCGCCAGCAACGGCGCATGGCATCCGAATAGTGTGTATCCATGATGAAGATGGCACGAACTGCGCTGTATCGCCATGCTCCCGTTTGACGATGAAAAGATGAAAAGGAGCTCCAGCATAGCTAAATCCTTCGGGGAGGCGATAATGCCTCGCAGTCTTTTTGTCACAGCGCCTTTTACCATCGATGCAAGGAACCCCGTCGCGATGTTCGAAATCCAGCCAATGAATGCCGAAACCTATCGACGCCAGACGCGGCGCAGCACGGTGATCATCGCCCTGATGTTCCTGGCGCTGGCGATGGTGCTGTCGACGGCGGCGGTGACGTTGTTCGGTGAACCCGGCGGCGATAATCTGCGGTTCAACGTGGGCGGTGTGTTTGCCGCGTTGTTGCTGACGGTGGCGCTGATGCGCGGCAAGTTCTGGAGGCAGGAGTGGATGGCGCCAGCGGTCTATGGTTGGCAGCTCAAGCGCAGCCTGATGAGCGTCACCAACGTCATGCACCAGGTGACGGCGGCGGTGGAGCAGGGCGACCCTGCCGCCATGAAGCTGCTGCGCTTTTATCACTTGGGGCTGAGCCAGATGCACCAGTTGGACGGCAACTCCAGCGATCAAAGTCAGCTGACCCGAGAGATGGACCAGCACAAGGCACGGATGGACGCGTTGGGCATCGAGACCGAACAGAGGCGATTGAATCCGGCCTGGTTTGAGGCGATCAAACAGACGCCGATGTAGCGATTACGATCGCTGGCAATGAGCGTTTTTGTGCAAATCACCTATCGTATCGGTATCGGGTTGTAATGGTTTGAGCGCCGGTCACGGCTGGCTGGCGCTAAAAGGGCGAACGGGAAAATTCGCCATGTCATAAGGGATTCAGGGAGCGTCATGGGGCATCCGTCCGTCAAAGATCGTATTGAACACACCCGGTTCGCCACGCCTTGGGTGCCCGAGCCGGTTGAGACAACGCTCAAGGTTCGATACGCGGTTTCTCTGCTGATTTCGGTGTGCCTGTCCTTGATGGCCATTGTGATCGGTGAAAGCTGGAACTCGCGTCAGTACCATCTGCGTGAGAGCGAAGTGGCGATGTCCAACCTGGCGCAAACCCTGGCCTCGCAGGCGCAGGCATCGATCAAACAGGCCGACACGCTACTGTTCTCCCTGGTGGACCGCCTCGAAATCGATGGCATGCAACCGGAAAAATTTCCCCGACTGCAACGTTTGCTCCAGGCTCAGCGCAGTGAGTTGGTACAGATCCATGGGCTGTTCGTGTTCGATGAAGAAGGACGCTGGCTCGCCAACGCCATTAACGTCATACCGCCCAATGCCAATAATTCCGACCGTGAATATTTCATCTACCACCGTGATCATCCCGACCGCGGCCCTCATATCGGTCCGTCGATAAAAAGTCGCTCGACCGGTGAGTGGATCATGACCGTGTCACGCCGGATCAATCACCCTGATGGCCGGTTTGCCGGCGTGGTGGTGGCTTCGATCTACCTCAAGCATTTCCTGGATTTGTACAACAGCATCGACATGGGCAATAACGGCGTGATCAACCTGATCTCCGATGACGCCACCATCGTCGTTCGGCGCCCGTTCAACGAAGCCGATATCGGCACCAGTGTTGCCAAAGGGCCGCTGTTTACCCAGCTGTTGCCCAAGGGCGATTCCGGTACGGCAACGGTCAGGTCCTTTGTCGACGGGGTGGTGCGGGTCGTGGGGTTTCGACGGGTCGAGGGGTATCCGCTTGTCGTCTTTGCCGGGCTCGACAAGGATGAAGTCCTGGCCAGTTGGCGGCAGGAATCAATATTCAGTGCGGGCATCGTCCTGTTGCTGCTGGGGTTTCTGGGGGCTCTCGGTTATCGCCTGATCCGCCTCATGAAGCAGCAGAATCATATTCAGAACAATCTGTTGGAGACTCAGGACAAACTCATTGAGGTCAACCGCAGCCTGGAGTTGCTGGCGCTGGAGGATGCACTGACCGGGCTTTCCAACCGGCGTCAATTCGACCTGTTCATTCTCGCGGAAATGGGCCGCGCCAGGCGTAGCCAGACCCATCTTGCGCTGTTGATGATCGATGTCGACCACTTCAAGAACTTCAATGATCACTACGGTCATTTGGCGGGCGATGAGTGTTTGCGCAAAATCAGCACGATCATCACCGAAAACATCAAGCGCCCCGGCGATCTCGCGGCTCGCTTCGGTGGTGAGGAGTTTACGGTGGTGCTGCCCGGAACCGACTACGTGGGGGCGTTTCTGGTAGCAGAAAACATCCGCCGTGCGGTTCAGCAGGCCGGCATCAAACACGTTGAGGGTGTGGAGGGCGTGGTCACGGTCAGCGTGGGTGTCTGCGCCTACGACCCGGCCTCGCAAGCCCAGCCCGACGACATTGTCGGCGCCGCGGACAAGGCGCTATATGTGGCCAAGGCCAGTGGCCGGAACATGAGTGTTATCGCCAACTGAGTTCAACCGGACCGGTGGTTACTGCCTGAACGGGTCGGATGCTTCCATTGCCGGAACAGCCGCGCATAGATCAGCACGTTGAGCGCCAACACCACGCTGCCCAGTGCCAGTTGAATCGTGGGCGTCAGCCCGGCCGGGTAAATAATCGGCCACACGTAATGCTCGATAAAACCGCCACCGTAACCGGTTTGCCCGGCCGCGTGGCGCATGCGGTTTTCCCATTCGGTGAGTGGGCACGCCAGGTGGAAGATTTCCACGATCACACCCCATGCAGCGGCGGGCAGGTGCCACCAGATCAGGTGGCGCCATTTGAGCACCAGCAGCCCGCCGAACAGCACGAACAGAATGAACAACAAGTGAGACAGCACCAGCCCGTCGGCGGCGATTCGGTAAAGCATGTCGATTCCCTGACGTGTTGGGTGAATCGCTCCATGGTACTCGGGCTGGACGCTTGTGCTCTATCGATTGCCGCCTTCAAGCGCTGTCAGTACTTCTTTCAAACGCACCGTCGTGCTTTCACTGCTGCGTTGCATTGGCGCTCGCAGCTCGTCGCGGATCAATCCTTCAAGGGCCAGGGCAGTTTTCACCGGGGCGGGATTGGGCTCGATGAACAGGCTGTGGATCAGTGGCAGCAACTGGAAGAAGGTCGTTCGGCCGGCCGCTAAGCGGTTGTCGCGAAGCTGTTGATACAGCGTCACGAACAGCTCGGGATGAACATGGGCCGAGGCGGCAATTGCGCCTTTGGCCCCCAGGCATAGCGCGCCGAAGATCTGATTATCTTCGCCGCACAGCACGTCGACGTTACCGCTGGAGAGCAGTGCCAAGGTGTTGGCTGGGTTGCCGCCGCAGTCCTTGATCGCGACGATCCGCTCATGGGCGACGATCCGGAGCAGGGTCGCCTGCTCGAAGGCTATGCCGGTGCGATAGGGGATGTCGTAGAGAATAATCGGGGCGCTGGACGCATCGGCGACGGTCTTGAAAAAGGCTTCGAGGCCGGCCTGGGAAGGGCGGATGTAGTACGGCGGCGGCACCAGCAAGCCCGCCAGGGGACGCTTCAGGATTTCGCTTTGAAATTGCAGCAACTCGGTGAGGTTGTTGCCGGCCAGGCCCATGACCACGCGTTCTGGCGGAACCTGTTCCAGCACCGCATCGAGCACCGCCAGTTGCTCGTGTTTACCCAGCGCCGCGGCTTCCCCGGTGGTGCCGCAGACCACTATGCCATCGACGCCTTTTTCCAGCAGATGACTGACCAGCCGTCGCAATCCGGCGAAGTCGATCGCGCCATCGTGAAACGGCGTAACGATGGGAACCCAGATACCTTGAAACGATGACATGCACTTTCTCCTGAAGGTTGACCGATTTCGTCACCGTCAGAAGCGTAGAAGGAAGTCAGCAAGAGGAGGGGTGTCCGTCGCGCTCAATGTCCTGTCAGCTCATCTGACGGGACAGCGCGCCCCGGTCACATGAGCGACTGTTTCTTCGATTTAGGGGCGTGCGCAACGCAACCTTGCGCCTTGGCAATCAAGCCAATGACGACAGTGTTGAGGTTGAAGGTTGCGGACATGGTTGCTTACACCCTGAATGAGGCGCCCAGTTTTAAAAGCCGACGGGGTATTTGTCAATCGTGAAGTCGTTGCAAGTGCGCAAGATTGTTCAAGCCATCGGCCATGACTGCTGGCACAGTCTGAAGACTTTTCCTGGTTGTAGAGCGTTATGTCCAACTCATTCATGCCGCGCACTGCATTCCTTCGTGGCGCCGCGGCCATCATGCCGTTGTCCCTGGCGACCGCGCCCTGGGGATTGCTGGCCGGTTCCATGGCCATCGAGGCCAACCTCACGCCCCTGCAAGGCCAGGGGCTGTCGAGCATCGTGTTTGCCGGCGCGGCGCAATTGGTCGCCATCGGCATGCTCAAGGGCGGCGCCGGGGTCTTTTCGATTCTGTTGACCACGCTGCTGCTGACCTCCCAGCATTTGCTGTACGGGATGAGCATGCGTTCGGTGATTTCCCCGTTGCCGGGCCGCTGGCGTATCGGGCTGGGCTTTTTGCTCACCGACGAGTTGTTCGCCCTGACCAGCCAGCATGACAAACAGCAGTTCAATCGCTGGTACGCCCTCGGTGTGGGCCTGACGTTTTACATCGCATGGAACCTCTTCACCCTGGCGGGCATTGTGCTGGGCAGCAGCATTCCGGGCCTTGAACACTTGGGACTGGACTTCTCCATCGCCGCGACCTTTATCGCCTTGATCACGCCGGTGGTGCGCAACGTTCCGACAGTGGTTTGCGTGGCAGTCTCGCTGTTCTGTTCGGTGCTGTTCAGCTATTGGCAATGGGGCTCGGCGCTGGTGCTGTCGGGGTTGGCGGGCATGACGGCGGGCTTTATCTGCAACAAACTCTACGTGGGGCGCACATGATGGTCTGGGCTGTGATTATCGGGATGGGCCTGCTGGTGTTCCTGAACCGCTACGTCTTTCTCGAACCTCGGCTGCCGGTGCGCTTGAGCAGCAATGCCCGGCAGTTCCTCGGTTTCGCGGTGCCGGGCATGCTCACCGCGATCTGCGGGCCGATTGTGTTCATGCCCGACAAACAGTTGAACCTGCAGTGGGACAACCCCTACCTGATCAGTTCGCTGGTGGCCGTGGGCCTGGTGCTTTACACCCGCAATACTCTGCTCAGCATGTTGTTGAGCATGGGCTTTTTCTTTTTGCTGCGCTGGTGGCTCTGAGTCGTCCGAGGCGAAACTGTTCTACGCTTAACGGATGATCCCTTGAGGACGGGAGGTGGGCATGGCCACTGAACCAAAGCGTCCGGACCTGGATGATGAGACCGATGAACCGACAGAGGAAGAAATCGAGCGGCAGAAGCGTTCGACGCCGGACTGGAAGCACCCCGACGACGGCAAAGAGCTGTCGGACCGCGACCAGGAACACCCGCTGAAGCCCTGATCGGTTTGCACATCCCCAAAGCCCCGCCAATAGATGGCGGGGCTTTTTAGTTTTTGTAGTTTGTAATGCAATCACCTGGGGAGCAGGCGCTGGAACCAAACACTGTGTACCCTTATCCAACCTCGGCTCGCAGCGATTGGCGGGCCGGTCGAAGGATGAATGGGCGAGGGGTTTTTGCCATTAAACGTGACGGTCGCAAGGTCTGGCCCAAGGCAAAACATGAAGCAGTTGATCAAGGTTCTATCCGTATTCGCCATCGCTGTCGGCCTGTTTGGCTGCATCGCCGCGCCCATTGAAATGACGCCGCAGACGCAACAGCGTCTGCAAGCGCAGGCGCCGATCCGCTTTCTGCTGACCTTCGACGACGGGCCCAGCGCGTCCGGTTTTTACAACCCGACCGCCACTGTACTCGACAGCCTGGCGCACAATCCGCTGCAACCGGACATCAAAGCCGTGTTCTTCGTGCAGACCCGAGCCTCGGGCGCCGGCGGCAGTGACGTGGGGCGCCAACTCATGCGGCGCGAACAGGCCGAAGGGCATCTACTGGGCTTCCACACGGCCACTCCCCACCACACCAACCATCGCTCCCTGGAGCCGGAGCAACTGGAGCAATCGCTGACCAACGGCAGCGCAGACATCGCCGCGATCACTGGCGCCTCGCCGATCCTGGTGCGTCCGCCGTTCTGGAATTATGACAAGCGCACTTTCGCGGCCTATCAGCAGCACGGCATGCATGTACTGCTGACCGACCTGAGCGCCAATGACGGCAAGATCTGGGGCTTCAACGCCAGCCCTCGGCGGCGGGCCAATATGCTGCGGCAGCTGTCCGAAGTCCGCGAGCGCATAGCCCTTGGCGAGTTGCCGACGGTGGATGGGGTGATTCCGGTGGTGGTGACCTTTCACGACCTCAACCGCTACACCGCCCGGCATGCCCGCGAATACCTGCAAATCCTCCTCGACAGTGCCAACGCCACCGGTCTGGCCACGGCGCAGAAGCCGTTTTACGACGACACGGCAGCGCTACAGCGGGCGGCCATGGCGCGCACCGTCAAGCAGAGTTCCGAGCCTGTTCGTTTGCCGGGGATCTGGAATTGGATATGGGATGGGGATGCTCACTGAACCCGCTGGCGCATTGCGCAAGCTGGACTAATCTCAGTGGATCCAATCGGAAAACCGTCCATGGAGGGGCGTCTGTCATGGTTTCAATTGAGCAGCTTTGCCAGATTGTCGAGTCCGGTTTCAAGCCGCTCTCCTGCGAATGCACCGTGAACCATGATGAAACCTTGCGGATCAAGGTTTTCGATCAGAGCACCGGGCGGATTGAGTTGTTGATCACCGGCGTATCCCCCGACAAACTGATCAGTGTTCGCGATATTTCCAACCTGATTGGCGAACTTCGTACAGAAATGCGTGCCGGTCGCCGAGCGTTCGCCGGTGTCGTGGCCTAACCGCGACTTCTTGTAGCAGCTGCCGAAGGCTGCGTTCGGCTGCGTAGCAGTCGTAAAATCGGAGATCGCGATACATCAGGCAGACCGCATTAGCCGGATTCACGACCGCTACGCAGCCTCGCTGGGGCTCGACAGCTGCTACGGATTGCATTTACGGCTCAACTGTCGCGCGGCAGCAGTTCATCAATCATCTGTAAGCAATGATTCAACCCCGGCGACACATCGCCCACGCGCCTGCTGAGAATAATCGGCGAGATCGCGTTGTCTTCCAGCACTGGAGTGAAGCCAATGTCGTCGCGGTGCAGCAACTGCACCGAGGCCGGTACCAGCGTCACCCCGATTCCCGCCCCCACCAGACCAATCGCCGTTTGCAGCTCGTTGGTCCATTGCGCCACCTTGATGTGCACGCCACTGGCTTCGAACAATGCGATCACGTGGTCGGCGTAACTCGGGCGCGGGTTGCCGGGATAGAGCACAAAGGGTTCCTTGGCCAGTTCCCGAAGGCTGATGGGCCTGGCGAGGAGCGGGTGGCCGGCGGGGAGGGCGGCCACCAGTCGGTCTTCGGTGAGCACGGTCTGCAGAATGGCCGGGTCGTCGATGCGGATGCGCCCGAAGCCGATATCGATACGCCCGGCCTTGAGCGCCTGCACCTGTTGCAACGTGGTCATTTCCGAGAGCCCCAATTCCAGCGCCAGAGGCTCGCCGCTGCGCAACCGGCGAATCAGTTCCGGCAGCACGCCATAGAGGGTCGAGGGCGCAAAGCCGATGCCCAGCCAGGTCTTTTCGCCCAGGCCGATCCGCCGCGTGTTGTCGCAGACCTTGCCCAGTTGTTCGAGCAGGGCGGTGGAGTGTTCATGGAAAAAACGCCCGGCGTCGGTCAACTTCAACGGTCGGCCGCGCTCCAGCAGCAGTACCCCGAGTTCGTCTTCCAGCTGCTGGATCTGCCGGCTCAGCGGCGGTTGGGCGATGTGCAGCAGTTCGGCGGCGCGGGTGAAGTTGAGGGTTTGAGCCAGCACCTGAAAATATCGCAGGTGACGCAGTTCCATGGGGCCTCCGGACGTCGATCTGTTAAATACTTTTAAGGTATCGAGTCAGACCAATTCTATATTGGCTTCCCGAAAAAAGCCGTACCAGAATCGGTTCCAGAACTTTAAGAACCTGACGGGTATCGCGACATGCTTGCAACAGCCATTGAATCGATCGAGACGATCATCGTCGATCTGCCGACCATTCGCCCACACAAGCTGGCGATGCACACCATGCAGAACCAGACTCTGGTGATCATTCGGGTGCGCTGTGCCGATGGCATTGAAGGTATCGGTGAGTCGACCACCATTGGCGGCCTGGCCTACGGCAACGAAAGCCCGGACAGTATCAAGACCAACATCGACAAACACTTCGCGCCACTGCTGATCGGCCAGGACTGCGGCAATGTGAATGCCGCGATGTTGCGCCTGGAGCGCAGCATTCGTGGCAACACCTTCGCCAAATCGGGTATCGAAAGCGCCTTGCTCGACGCCCAGGGCAAGCGCCTTGGCCTGCCGGTCAGCGAACTGTTGGGTGGACGGGTTCGCGATGCATTGCCGGTGGCCTGGACCCTGGCCAGCGGCGACACCGCCAAGGACATTGCCGAAGCGGAAAAAATGCTCGACCTGCGCCGCCACCGGATCTTCAAACTGAAAATCGGCGCCGGCGAGGTCAACCGCGACCTGGCTCACGTCATTGCGATCAAAAAGGCCCTGGGCGATCGCGCCAGCGTGCGGGTCGATGTCAATCAGGCCTGGGACGAAGCAGTCGCTCTGCGGGCCTGCCGGATCCTCGGCACCAACGGCATCGACCTGATCGAACAACCGATCTCGCGCAATAACCGCGCCGGGATGGTGCGCCTGAATGCCATGAGCCCGGCGCCGATCATGGCCGATGAATCCATCGAATGCGTGGAAGATGCCTTTAACCTGGCACGGGAAGGCGCCGCTTCGGTGTTCGCTCTGAAAATCGCCAAGAACGGTGGCCCGCGCGCCGTGCTGCGAACCGCCGCGATTGCCGAGGCGGCCGGTATCGGCCTGTACGGCGGCACCATGCTCGAAGGCGGAATCGGCACGCTGGCCTCGGCCCATGCCTTTGTCACACTGAATACCTTGAGCTGGGATACCGAATTGTTCGGCCCGCTGCTGCTGACCGAAGACATCCTCAGCGAGCCATTGGTCTACCGCGATTTTCAACTGCACGTCCCGTCAACACCGGGGCTGGGCCTGGTTCTGGATGAAGAACGCCTGGCGTTTTTCCGTCGGGACAAAAGTTCCACTGTCGTTCATCAAGCCTGAGGAGGGCATCATGCTGTTTCACGTAAAAATGACCGTGAATTTACCGGTCGACATGAACCCGGAGCGCGCCGCTCAGCTCAAGGCCGACGAGAAAGCCCTGGCCCAGCGCCTGCAAGAGCAAGGCAAGTGGCGTCATCTGTGGCGCATTGCCGGGCTCTATGCCAATTACAGCGTGTTCGATGTCGACAGCGTTCAGGAACTGCACGACCTACTGATGCAATTGCCGCTGTACCCGTACATGGCGATCGAGGTCAACGCGCTGTGCCGGCATCCTTCTTCCATTCGCGAGGATGACCGCTGAATCCAGCCTGTTCAGTTCGCTACGCTAATAATTACAAGATGAGGATCCACCATGAACGTCAAGATTTCCCACACCGCCAGTGTCCAGAAGTTTCTCGAAGAAGCCAGCGGCCTGCTCAATGAAGCCGGCGATCCGCGGGTCAAAGCGCTGGTTTACCGCATCCTGCGTGATTCGGTGAACATCATCGAAGACCTGGCCGTGACCCCGGAAGAATTCTGGAAAGCCGTCAATTACCTCAACGTGCTGGGCGCGCGGCAGGAGGCCGGTCTGTTGGTTGCCGGGCTCGGTCTTGAGCATTACCTCGACCTGTTGATGGATGCCGAAGACGAGCAGGCCGGCAAATCCGGCGGCACCCCGCGAACCATCGAGGGGCCGCTGTATGTGGCGGGTGCGCCGCTGTCGCAAGGCGAAGCGCGTCTCGATGACGGCGTCGATCCGGGTGTGACTCTGTTCATGCAGGGCCGGGTGTTCAACACCGCCGGCGAACCGCTGGCCGGGGCGGTGGTGGATGTCTGGCACGCCAACACCGGCGGCACCTATTCGTACTTCGACACCACCCAGTCCGAGTTCAACCTGCGTCGCCGGATCGTCACCGATGCCGAGGGCCGTTATCGCTTCCGTAGCATCGTGCCGTCGGGCTACGGCTGCCCGCCGGATGGTCCGACCCAGCAACTGCTCAATCAACTGGGACGTCATGGCCAGCGGCCGGCGCACATTCACTTCTTCATTTCGGCACCGGATCATCGTCACCTGACCACCCAGATCAACCTCGATGGCGATCAGTACCTGCATGACGATTTCGCCTACGCCACCCGTGACGAACTGATCGCCAAAATCACCTTCAGCGACGATCCGCAGCGTGCGGCGGCTCATGGCGTGAGTGGTCGTTTTGCCGAAATCGATTTCGACTTCACCCTGCAGTCGTCCGCCCAGCCTGAGGAGCAGCAACGCCACGAACGGGTCCGCGCACTCGAGGACTGATACCTCTCGAGCAGCCGAACCGGGCCACGAGATAACCGACCGTTTATCTCGTGGCCTTCTGTGTTTCGGGCAGGACACTAGAATGGCGGCGCCACTGATAACAACAATGAGAGTGAACCGATGATGCAAGCGCAATTGTTGAGTCATCGCAGCAGAATCTTCGACCATGCCGACCCGTATGCAGTGTCGGGCTACGTCAATCAGCATGTCGGCAACCATTGCCTGCAGATGCCCAGGGCCGGCCGACCGCTGGCCAGCCTCGATCATCGCACGTTCGCCAGCCTCGACCTGTGCCGCATCAGTTATGGCGCCAGCGTGCGGGTTACCTCTGGCGCGCTCGACAGCATCTATCACTTGCAAGTGTTGTTGCGCGGCAATTGTCTGTGGCGTGGCCACGGTCAGGAACATTACTTCGCGCCCGGGGAGTTGCTGCTGATCAACCCGGACGATCCGGTGGATCTGACCTATTCCAGTGATTGCGAAAAATTCATCCTGAAAGTCCCCACCCGGCTGTTGGAGTCGGTGTGCGAGGAGCAGCGCTGGCGGTATCCGGGGCAGGGCGTGCGGTTTCTGGAAAACCGTTATCAGCTCAATCAACTGGAAGGTTTCGTCGGCCTGCTGGCGATGATTTGCCAGGAAGCCGAGGCATCCGAGCCGATTCCTCGCGTGCAGGAGCACTATGCGCAAATCGTGGTCAGCAAGATGCTCGGCCTGATGAAAACCAACGTCATGCGCACCGATCCCGGCTCAGCCTCGGCCACGTTCGAGGCGCTGGTCGATTACATCGCCTGCAACCTCAAGCAAGACATCGACAGCGAAGAACTGGCGCGCCAGGCGCGGATGAGCCTGCGTTCGCTGTATGGGCTGTTCGAACGCAATGCGGGGGACACGCCGAAAAACTACATCCGGCAGAAGAAGCTCGAGCGCATTCACGCCAACCTGAGCGACCCGACCTGCAACGTGCGCAACGTCACGGAGGTGGCCATGGATTACGGCTTCCTGCACCTGGGCCGGTTCTCCGACAGCTACCGCAAACAGTTCGGCGAATTGCCTTCCGACACCCTCAAGCGCCGTCACTGAGATCAATGAGCAACCTGTGGCAATCATCAACCACCGACCGCCCTTTGCACAAAACGGATACAGGTCTGCACCCGGCGGATAGTCCGCCCCATCCCCACGCCCTAGCATGGCCCTGCCTGAATAAAAACAATGGAGGCGGCGGCCATGTCCCTGCGACCCGAATACCTTCACTCCCTGCTTGAAGAAAACCCTGAACAGGGTATCTATCGCTGTAAGCGCGAGATGTTCACTGACCCGCGGCTGTTCGACCTTGAGATGGAACACATCTTCGAAGGCAACTGGCTGTACCTGGCGCACGAAAGCCAGATCCCCAACAACAACGATTTCTACACCACCACCATGGGGCGCCAGTCGATCTTCATCGCGCGCAACAAGGATGGCGTGCTGAATGCCTTTATCAACGCATGCAGCCACCGCGGGGCGATGCTCTGCCGGCACAAGACCGGCAACAAGAGCTCCTACACCTGCCCGTTCCACGGCTGGACCTTCAACAACTCCGGCAAGCTGCTCAAGGTCAAGGACCCGGCGGCGGCCGGCTACCCGGCGAGCTTCAATTGCGAAGGCTCCCACGACCTGACCAAAGTCGCGCGTTTCGAGTCCTATCGCGGCTTCCTGTTCGGCAGTCTCAAGGCCGACGTGGTGCCGTTGGTGGAGCACCTGGGCGAGTCGGCGAAGATCATCGACATGATCGTCGACCAGTCCGCCGATGGCCTGGAAGTGCTGCGCGGTTCCTCCAGTTACATCTACGAAGGCAACTGGAAACTCACCGCCGAAAACGGTGCCGACGGCTATCACGTCAGCTCCGTGCACTGGAACTACGCCGCCACCCAGAATCAGCGCAAACAGCGCGAAGCGGGCGAAGACATCCGCACCATGAGCGCCGGCACCTGGGCCAAGCAGGGCGGTGGTTTCTATTCCTTCGACAAGGGCCACATGCTGCTCTGGACCCGTTGGTCCAACCCCGAGGACCGTCCGCTGTACGAGCGTCGCGACGAGTTGGCCCGGGACTTCGGCCAGGCTCGCGCCGACTGGATGATCGAGAACTCGCGCAACCTGTGCCTGTACCCGAACGTGTACCTGATGGACCAGTTCAGCTCGCAGATTCGCATCGCCCGGCCGATCTCGGTCAACCGCACCGAAATCACCATTTACTGCATCGCCCCCAAAGGTGAAAGCGACCACGCCCGTTCGAGCCGCATTCGGCAGTACGAGGACTTTTTCAACGTCAGTGGCATGGCCACTCCAGACGATCTGGAAGAGTTTCGCTCCTGCCAGACCGGTTACCAGGGCAGCGTCACCACCTGGAATGACATGTCCCGTGGTGCCGAACACTGGATTGAAGGCGCCGATGACGCGGCCAAGGAAATTGACCTGCACCCATTGCTCAGCGGGGTGCGTACCGAAGACGAAGGCCTGTTCGTGCTGCAACACAAATATTGGCAGCAGACCATGCTCAAGGCCCTGGCCGCCGAACAGTCCGAACTGATTGCAGTGGAGGCCGTGCAATGACCATGACCTATGACGCGGTGCGCGATTTTCTCTACCGCGAAGCGCGCTACCTCGACGACAAGCAATGGGATGACTGGCTGGAGTTGTACGCGCCGGACGCAACGTTCTGGATGCCGTCCTGGGATGACAACGACGAGCTGACCATCGATCCGCAGCGGGAAATCTCGCTGATCTGGTACGGCAACCGCACGGGCCTGGAAGACCGCATCTTCCGTATCAAGACCGAGCGTTCCAGTGCCAGCGTGCCGGACACCCGCACCTCGCACAACCTCAGCAACATCGAGCTGATCGAACAGGCCGACGGCCTGTGCAAGGTGCGTTTCAACTGGCACACCCTGAGCTTTCGCTACAAGACCGTCGACAGCTATTTCGGCAGCAGTTTCTACACCCTGGATGTGCGCGGTGAGAACCCGCTGATCTTGGCCAAGAAAGTGATCCTGAAGAACGACTACGTTCGCCAGGTCATTGATGTTTACCACCTCTGAGGCGGCCGTCATGACTCATTCCATTGCGTTCAATTTCGAAGACGGCGTCACCCGGTTCATCGACGCCAACGCCGGCGAAACCGTGGCCGATGCTGCGTACCGCCAGGGCATCAATATTCCGCTGGACTGCCGCGACGGCGCTTGCGGCACCTGCAAGTGTTTCGCCGAAGCCGGGCGCTACGACCTGGGCGAGGACTACATCGAAGACGCCCTCAGCGCTGACGAAGCGCAGCAGGGTTTTGTCCTGACTTGCCAGATGCGTGCGCAGAGCGATTGCGTGGTGCGGGTGCCGGTTTCATCGGATGTCTGCCGTACTCGTCAGGCCAGTTACGACGCGACCATCAGCGCCGTGCGTCAGCTGTCCGACAGCACCATCGCACTGTCGATCAAGGGCGAAGCCCTGAGCAAACTGGCGTTTTTGCCGGGGCAGTATGTGAACCTCGGGGTTCCGGGCAGCGAGCAGACCCGCGCGTATTCGTTCAGCTCGTTGCAGCGTGACGGCGAAGTCAGTTTCCTGATTCGCAACGTGCCCGGCGGCTTGATGAGCAGTTTCCTGACCGGCATGGCCAAGGCCGGCGACAGCATGAGCCTGGCCGGACCGTTGGGCAGTTTCTATCTGCGCGATATCCGCCGGCCGTTGTTGCTGCTGGCCGGTGGCACCGGTCTGGCGCCGTTTACCGCGATGCTGGAAAAAATCGCCGAGCAGGGCAGCGAGCATCCGCTGCATTTGATCTACGGCGTGACCAACGATTTCGACCTGGTGGAAATCGATCGACTGGAAGCCTTTACCGCACGAATCCCGAACTTCAGCTTCAGCGCCTGCGTGGCCAACCCCGACAGTCGGCACCCGCTCAAGGGCTACGTGACCCAGCACATCGAGCCACGGCATCTGAACGATGGCGACGTCGATGTCTATCTGTGCGGCCCGCCGCCGATGGTCGAAGCGGTCAGCCAGTTCATTCGCGAGCAAGGCATCGCGCCTGCGAACTTCTACTACGAGAAATTTGCCGCCAGCGCGGCCTGAGCCGCGCTGTTGTGGGAGAGATACATGAATAGATTCCACGAAAAAATCGCGCTGATTACCGGTGCCGCCCAAGGCATCGGCCGGCGTGTGGCGGAACGCATGGCCGCTGAAGGTGCGCGGTTGATTCTGGTCGACCGCTCCGATCTGGTGTTCGAGTTGCAGAAAGAACTGGGGCGGGACAGCCAGGTGCTCGCCCTGACCGCCGACCTTGAGCAATACAGCGAATGCAGCCGGGTGATGCGCACCGCCGTCGAGCGCTTCGGGCGCCTCGATGTGTTGGTCAACAATGTCGGCGGCACGATCTGGGCCAAGCCTTTCGAGCACTATGAAGAGTCGCAGATCGAGGCCGAAGTCCGACGTTCATTGTTCCCGACGCTGTGGTGTTGCCATGCCGCGCTGCCGTTCATGCTTGAGCAAGGCAACGGCGCCATCGTCAACGTTTCATCCATCGCCACCCGCAGCGTCAATCGCGTGCCTTACGGTGCGGCGAAGGGTGGGGTCAACGCGTTGACCGCGTGCCTGGCGTTCGAAACCGCCGGCCGTGGGGTACGGGTCAACGCGACCGCTCCCGGTGGCACCGAAGCGCCGCCGCGGCTGATCCCGCGCAACACCGCGGAACAAAGCGCTCAGGAAAAGCTGTGGTATCAGCAGATCGTCGACCAGACCCTCGACAGCAGTTTGATGAAGCGCTATGGCACACTGGATGAACAGGCCAGCGCTATCCTGTTTCTGGCCAGCGACGAAGCCTCCTACATCACCGGCATGGTCATGCCGGTCGGTGGCGGCGATCTGGGCTGACCTTCAGGAGGGCGTCGGCTGTGTTGAGCTACAAGCGACGCTGAAATGCTCTGACGATTCTGAGTGTGGCGTCGCTTGTGTTCAGGTTCTGGACGGCGTCCAGCGGGTACCAGATGCAGTCGACGATTTCATTCTGGGGCCGCGCCTCGGCCACGTTTATGACCGATGCCTCGTAGACATGATGCCTGGTGCTGGTCGTGTCCAACTCCATCAAGTACAGCAGGCTGTCGACCCCAAGCCCGGTTTCTTCATAAAGCTCTCTTGTGGCCGCGCCCGCGATGGTTTCGCCAGGCTCGATTTTTCCACCCGGCAGGGTCCAGCGCCCCCTGGGTTTGCGCACCAGGAGAATGTGCCGGTCCTGCTCGCAAATGACGGTTGCGCGTACTTTCATGGATTACCTGACTGCCGGTTGTCATAAAACAGTCATAAAAATGCAATATTCAGACCGCAATCCGCAGACGTGTCTGCTTCAAGGGTTAGAGTCGACAGGGCGGTTGAAAGTGCAATGGAATGCCGGAATCCTGACGCGACGTCTGGTCGGCACTTCAGTGAAGGTCGGGTGTAAGGTAGCTAAGTGGACCCTGGACTATCACTGCCGAAATGGAGGTGACTAATGAGCGTTCCGATGCTGACCAAAATGCACATGAACGGCTATGACGTACTCAGCGTGAACAGTGGCCCGTGGCGGGTGTGCACCAAAGGTGACCGGCTTGGATCCTTTGGCAGCCGAGAAGAAGCACTGGCCTATGCGGCTGCGCTTCCCGCCTACAGAGCCCGGTCGGGCAGATCATCGCGTAGCCACAAATCAGACAAATAGTGTGCCTGAAGCCCCGGTACGCCGGGGCTTCTCGTTATTAAAGTCGTGGGCTCAGTAACCACCACCCATCCCGCCCGTGGACGGGGAATACGCTCTGGCTTTTTGTTGGACGCGACTCCACTCGGCGCAGGTCATGAAGGCTTTATGGTCGACCTGGCCCCTGCCATCAAAACTGACACTGTACGGCTGCTGATTGCCGGCCTGGGTCAACTTGTAATCAAAGCAAGCGCCTGGCTCCACCGTGCGATCGGTGATCGATAGCGGCTTGCCGCCAATCTGCTCGACCTGATCCTTGGTCATGCCGGCTTCGACCTTGGCGACCAGCGGTTGGTCCCGGTAGATATGCGATTCCGTGTTACAGCCACCTGTCGCCGCCAGCACGGCGATTAGCGCGCATAGAGGCTTGTTCATGGCAATGCTCTCTAGTGAACTTTCGTTCGCGTGATGGTTTTTGCTTTCACTTCTTCAGCATAGCCCGCCAGCCGCTCTTCATCGCCCTGGAACAAGGAGCACAGCCTGAGCGTCGCCTCTGCGTCCACATCATTGCCGGCCAGGCGCAACTGCTCTGCGATGCGCAAAAGCTCTACCGCCGACCACCTCAGATCCGACGCCACACCTTGCAGGTCGCGCCGTAGTTGCTGTTCATATTCGTTAAGCCACATGATGACCTCCTGCAGTTCCCCGCTACGAAATAGTAATCCCATTTACCTCGATGGAGCGTTATGTTCGTCTGATCCAAAGAGAGTCGAAATCATGCAACAACCTGCCTACCAACTGCTGGAAGTCGCCAACGGCAAGCCGATCAAACTCTGGACCGAAGGCGTGCCGGTTGAAAGCGAAGCCCGGCAGCAACTGATCAATACCGCGAAGATGCCGTTCATCTTCAAGCACCTGGCGGTGATGCCGGACGTGCACCTGGGCAAAGGTTCCACTATCGGCAGCGTGATCCCCACCGTGGGCGCGATCATTCCGGCGGCCGTGGGCGTGGACATCGGCTGCGGCATGATCGCCGCGCGCACCTCGCTGACCGCTGCCGACTTGCCGGATAACTTGCATGGTCTGCGCACTGCCATTGAAAAGGCCGTGCCCCATGGCCGCACCTTGAGCCATGGCCGCCGTGACGAAGGCGCCTGGGAACGCGTTCCACAGCAGGCCGATCAGGCCTGGGCGGCGCTGAACCCTCGGTTCAAGGCGATCACCGACAAGTACCCGAAACTCGCCAGCACCAACAACCGCCAGCACCTGGGGACCCTCGGCACCGGTAATCACTTCATCGAGGTCTGTCTGGACGAGGCCAATCGCGTGTGGTTCATGCTGCACAGCGGCTCTCGCGGCGTGGGCAATGCCATCGGTACTCTGTTCATTCAATTGGCCCAGGCGGACATGCGCCAGCACATCGCCAACCTGCCGGACCGTGACCTGGCCTACTTCAAGGAGGGCAGCCGGCACTTCGATGACTACGTCGAAGCGGTGGGCTGGGCTCAGGACTTCGCCCGGCAGAACCGTGCCTTGATGATGCAAGCGGTGATTCATGCGGCGCGGCAGGTGATCCGCAAGCCCTTCGAGGTTGCGCTGGAGGCCGTGAACTGCCATCACAATTACGTGCAGAAAGAGCGGCATTTTGGCGAGGACATCCTGGTCACCCGCAAAGGCGCGGTGTCGGCGAAGAAGGACGAGCTGGGGATCATTCCCGGTTCCATGGGGGCCAAAAGCTTCATCGTTCGCGGCCTCGGCAACGAGCAATCGTTCTGTTCCTGCAGCCACGGCGCCGGTCGCACCATGAGCCGCACCAAAGCCAAGAACACCTTCACCGTCGCCGACCAGATCCGCGCGACCGCCCATGTGGAATGCCGCAAGGATGCGGCGGTCATCGATGAGATCCCGATGGCCTACAAGGACATCGACAAAGTCATGCACGCCCAGCGTGATCTGGTGGAAGTGCTGCATACGTTGCGACAGGTGGTGTGCGTGAAGGGGTAGGGATGGGAGGTATTCCGCTGGTCGGGAAAATCAACGGGAGTGGACAGCTCTGCTGTCGTATGGAGGTAGTGATCTATTCGCTGGGGCGAGGTATCTCAAATGACGGCGACTGATGATTTCAGACACCATGCGCATGATCTGATCGCGGACCTGGATGCGGCCACAACGGAAATGATGAAGTTGATTTCAGCTCATCAGCTCACTGGGCCGGAATGGGAACGGGTCACGAAATGGCAGCATGAAGCGTACGAGCGGTGGATGAAGTATCTGAATGCGAGTTCGTATACCGATTCCGGCTCGGGGGTCGATCCGGGGCAGGGCGAAGCCTCTGTATAGAAGCCTTTGTATAAAAAGCTGCTTTATAGCGGCGTAGCCCCAGCGTTTGCTGGATGTCTGCGCAAGTACAGGCTACATTTCCCGTTTTTCAGGATAGAGAAGCATCATGCGGATGTTGATAGCGGGAGTAGCGTTGGCTGCGTTGGCGGGCTGTTCATTGCCCGCATCCCTGGTGCCCGGTGAGCCTAATGTCAGCAAATACAGCGATAAGGCGCCCAAGGAATATGCCGGGTGTGTATTGCCATTGTGGCGCCAGGAGATTGCTGGAACGACGCAAACTGCGATTTCCAATGGCTATCGGATTACTGCACCGAGCGTCATCACAGCTGACGAAATTCTGGATATCGTGAAGTCCAAGGATGGCAGCCGGGTATCGCTTTACCAAGGGCCGCCATGGGCCAAGTCAGGAACGCTGCGCAAGGCTGTCCGGGATTGTTTGTAACGGTTTCTTCAGTAGATGACTCAAAAATAGTGTGGATATTTAATGGGTTGCGAGATTTAGTAACTGGATGGTGAGTAAAAATATCTTGTTACAGATCAATTGATTGGGTAATATTGCCCCGCGTTCACCACCACGGTTTATGCATTTTTAAAGCCCAGGCGTCCATCAGCTGCCTGGGCTTTTTTTTGCCTGGAATTTGGGGGTGACGTACAAGCACGCTGCCGGCAAAGCGCCAGCAGCGTCGGTGATGAGGTGGGTAAGCGCTATTGCTAAAACCTGTTGTTACCCGGCCGGATCAGCCTTGCGCCGATCACTGCCAGAAGGATTGCCAGTGTTTATAAGCCTTCTCTCGACCAGGACATTTCGCAGGGCCTGGCGTGCCGAAGGATCCAGTTGATGTTCTCTCTCCTTGAGTTCAAGCAAGATGGGGCTGGACCAGCCACGATAGGTTTGCTCGGTAATACGAGTAGGCGTCATCTATCTCTCCCTTGTGAGTCGCCCGACAACACAGTGGGCGAAGTCCTGTGCGATAAAGATCCTAGTCGAGGAAACGATTTGTCGCCAGCGATTGGCAGTGCCGACTGTCCTGCACAACGTAGGTTGTTGGTGATTCGGGCGTAAACTGAAAAGGCTACCTCATCAAAAGGAGCCGCATATGATCGCCGACCAAACGATTAGACAGGCGTCGGAGCAAAGCACTGTTTGGGACCAATATTTCTGTGCTGCGCTGATTGCCGAAAGCCATCTGACGGCACCGGTGGTAGGAGAAACCACCCACGAAGACAGGCAAAACATGCTGATCCAAAGAGCCAAAGCGCTCGCCGACAAGATGCTTGAAAACAGAAGATAAAACGGAGCCCGGCCATTGCGGCCGGGCTCTTCACTTATCGCCCCTTTGACAGGTCACCTGGCCAGGCTGTCACTGGGTGGCGCGATGGACTGCCCCGGTTTTTTTGGGCGCTGAGTTCTTTGTTCGTGGATCGTCTACAGTTGGTAATTCATGGATACGGAGATCGAACATGAAGTGCTTAATTTGTCACGCTGTCTCTAACACTGTTCATGTGGCTGAAGACTGGTCAGAAGTTGCATGCTCGGCTGGATGTGGACGCTTCAGGGTCTCGGCCAACCTGATTAAAAGCATGAAGGGCAGGAACGAATCCTTTGACATCGAGCGCACAAGACAATGGCTCAAGATGTCCCGCAATGACGAGCCGGTGCCGTTGATATCCCGCTATGACTACAACGTTGCCTTGTTGCATCGCGACACCGGGGAGAAGTCGGCCATCGCGCCGAGTCGCTCCAGGCAGCCGCTGACTTCGGATTAGATTCCGCCCCGGCTGTAACGCCACCCTCGGTAGGCGCTGCCCAAGGCTGCGATCTTTTGATCTTCAGCGGCTTCTGAACGATCCAAGAGATGCAGCAGCTGCCGAGCGACGCCTAACGTTCGACTGTCATGTAAAAACAAGCAACCTCCTTGGATCGCCCGTGTCGATATAAACATATCCGCGCTATTCGTCATCACACCTGTCCAGGTTGCCAGCGTTTATGGCGGGCTGAAAGCGGCTATAGCTGAATGTTCAGGAGGTGGCTATGAACTGTCCGCTGTGTGGCAATACCAATGCGCTGGAAGATCTTTCGTTCGGGGGCGGATTGCGCATTCATTGCGAACCGTGTGGTGGTTTCTATCGAATTTCATCGACCCTGCATGCCTTGGCTGAAGGAAAGTCTTATGACACCGAGCGCGCTCGAACCCGCCTGAAGAAGAAGCGTGAAACCGGCAAATTGGAGGATCAAGAGCCGGCGCTAGGCCCGGAAGACAAAGACCTACTCATCGAGCCGGGCTAATGTGTCGCGCAAAGCGAATGCAGTTCAGCGAAGGGTGCGTTGCGTGGGGGAAGGGGCAGCGACTATTTACAGAAGGACTCGCCTGGCCTTGAAGCCGAATTTCCAACGGATTCCAGGTCAGGCGAGCGTGTCGGATCCATGGGGCTTTAATCCTGATAAACACTTGAACGGCTCATTATCCAATCGGTTAATGAGCCTGTGCCACGCCGCACAAAACAGTCGCGGCGGCGGACTGAGATCGTGTGCTGGCAATGTTTCCCAGCGATACGACGCCAACCAGACGCTTGTCTCGGTTAAGCACGGGCAGGCGACGGAGGTGGACGTCCGCCATGTTTCTAGCGACATGCTCGATGTCTTCATCCTCATAGCAATAGCGGATGCCGCCACTCATTATTTTACTGATAGGGGTTGTTCCGGTGAGTCCTTCGGCGACTGCTCTGATGGCGATGTCCCGGTCCGTGATCATGCCAATCAGGCGCTCTTGCTCTTCAACCATAATGGCGCCGCTATCGATCCTGGCCATCATGCTTGCAGCCTCCTGGATCGTCTGGCTTGGTTTGGCTGTTAAAACATCTTTCGTCATAACTTCCGAGATCTTCATGAAAAAGACTCCTTTTAAAGGGATGCTTCAGTGATTACTGACTGTATATTTTTCGACTTGGAGGGGATGTACAGGGTTCAGAATGTTTTGTCTCCGCTCGTCATCGTGGTGAACCGGGATTCTCCAGCGCCGCTCACTTAGCGGCGTTTTCGTATTCGGGCGTTGCTCAAGGAACAGCGCAACACCGCAAACGTGCGGGAGGGCGGCTTCGGATGGATGGTTGAGTTTGTAACTTGCTCGATACAAATAATAATCCGTATCATTTAGTTTCAAATCAAGGGTGCGAGGGAGTGCATTGCCCACATAAAAATAAGGTTCAGGTAATGCTCAAAATGCTACTCGTGTACGGTCATCTGATTGCCACCTGTATTGCTCAGGGGAGGGTGCTGCAGGCAGATCAAAAGCTATGGAGCTGACGCAAGGAGGTGTTGAGCCAAGTGCAACGTGAGTATCTCGACGAGACTCAAAAAATCGTCATGCTCGCGCTATTGGCTCTTTGGGGAAGTGGCTTGCTGCTGGTGCTCCAGGGTTACCTCTATGAGGGGACCACGTATCTGCTCAATCAAAAGCTCTGGGCCAAGGTGAGTGTTGTCGCGCTGCTTAGCCTCAACGGCGCTTTGTTGCATCGAATCGGTTTTCCGCTGCTGCAGAAAGCTCCCTTTGTTTTGTTAAACAGCTGCGCCCGGACTCGCCTTGCCCTGTTGGGCGCTCTCTCTATGAGTGGCTGGTTATTTGCCGCATTCCTGGGGGTGGCTCGAGCGTGGAATCACGTGCTGCCTTACTTGCAGGTGATGGGGGCTTTTGCCGTGTTCTCGTTAGTGGCTTGTGCAGTGGAGTGGATAGTTGCCAGCACAGCGGGTGCCATGGATGATGAGTGGTCGCGCACTGGCAGTGAGTAAAACCTGATTACGCCGGACGCTGAACGACGAACCATTGCGCGTAGGGGCGCGTGCATTCGTAACAGAAATGCCGACCTGTTAGGCAGTTCAGAGTTCTTCGAACATGAAGATTCCTGGCCCGCCGTTCACCGGCGGGCTGTTCAGGTTTATTCAGAATTGTGTTCGGGACACTGGGCGCAACTCTGGATAGAGTTCTCACCGCTCACCCAGCTTCGGCTCTTTACCAGGCACGGAGTGCTAGGCCTTGGTTGGGCGAGCACCCATTTTTGATTGTTCTCGACAGAGAGAATGACGGCGCACGCGAAACCGTGCTCCCTTCAGGCACCGTCCCTGAGCAACTGGCTGAACGCCTCCAGTTCACTTTTTTCCACATCGGAAACCAGCACGAAGCGCATGTGGTTGGCTTGCCAGGACACCACGTTAAAGCCACGAATCGTCTGGGTCTGCCGCGGCTTGTCTGCCTCCGGCACGGGCAGGATAAACACATTGATGATGTGTTTGGCCCTCCCATAACTCAGCGCTGCCGTGGTCTGGTGTTGCAGATAATCCAGCCGTCCGCCCAGTAATGGAAATCCCTGCGCCGAGTAATCGAACACCGGCGGCGAGAAGTCGAGTTTGCCGGTGAACCAGGGCTTCACGGTGTGGCGGTCGGAGGACACCACATCGTTCAGATGCTCGCCCATCAACGAGCGGACATGGCTGGAAACAGCCTCGTCCATCAGAGGTTGCTCGCTGCCCGGCGTCATCACATAAAGCACTGCCGCCAAGGCCAGCGCCGCCGCGGAAAACGTCGGTGCGAACCATTTCTGCCAGCGTTCGACGGCGCGAGTCGCGGGAGCACCCGCGGCAAACACGCTGGCCGCTAACGATGCCGGCGCCGGGTAATACGGCGCCTGGCGCTTCACACTGACCTTCAGCAGTTTCACTTCATCATGCAGCCGCGCGCACTCGGGGCATGCGGCCAGATGCGCAGCTACATCCGCAGCCGTCGCAGGATCGAGTTCGTGATCCAGATAACCATGCAGCCGTGTCTGGCAAACCGTGCAGTCGAGTTCATTCATGATCGTGCAACTTCAGTAGTTCGAGCTTGAGCATCGCGCGCCCCCGGGCCAGTCTCGACATGACGGTGCCGATGGGGATATCGACCACCAAAGCGATGTCCTTGTAAGGCATGTCTTCGAGTTCTTTCAGCACAATCACCTCACGAAACACTGGCGGCAGGGCGCACAGCGCTTGCTGGATCAGCGCTGCGTTTTCCGTGTGAATAGCCAGCAATTCCGGGGTCTGGCTGTGGCTCAGTGCGCCTTCGTCATCGCCAATGTCGTCATCGAAAGCAACCCAATGGCGCCCGGCCGAGGCTTTGAGCCAGGTGTAGCTTTCATTGCGCACGATGGTCAGAAACCAGGCCTTGGCGTTGCCATCGGCGAAACGCTGCAAAAACCTGAAGGCGCGCAGGGCACTTTCCTGCACGACATCGCGTGCGGCGGCGTCGTTGCCAGTGAGCCAGCGCGCGAGGTTGTAAGCGGCGTCCAGATGGGGCGCAATCAGGTCCTCAAATCGCTTCATAGTGGCTTCCGCACTGTCACACCCCTATAACCGTGGTGCGTGGTCTTTTATTCCCTGAAAAGAATTTGTTTTCCAGCACGGAATAAACACTCATCCCGCAAGGTTTACCTCGTGTCAGCTACATCACTGTAGTCCGCCAGCGAGGACATACCGATGGACATTCAATCAAAACACCCATTGCGCACCGACGACTTGCTGAACCCTGACCGCCGAACGCTGCTCAAGTGCTCGGCGTGGGCCGGGGCAGGGGTTATCTGGGCCCTGAGCGGCGGCATTCCCCGGGCCTTTGCGCTGGATGAGGCAGGCAACGTCGCCGACCCCAAGGCACTGGCCAGCACGTTTCACTTCGTGCAGATCAGCGACTCGCACATCGGCTTCAACAAGGAAGCCAACCCGGAGCCGGCAAAGACATTGCAGGTGGCGATCGACAAGGTCATCAAGCTGCCAAAACCACCGTCGCTGATTCTGCATACCGGCGACATCACGCACCTGTCCAAGCCTGAGGAGTTCGACACTGCGGCACAGTTGCTCAAGGGGCTGCCGTCCACCGTGCATTACGTGCCGGGTGAACACGACACCCTCGATGAGGGCGGCGGCAAGCTTTACCTGGAGCGATACGGCAAGGGCACCAAAGGCAATGGCTGGTACAGCTTCGATGACCACGGCGTGCATTTCATCGCACTGGTAAACGTCTTCAACTTCCAGGCCGGTCACGAAGCCACCCTTGGCGCCGATCAACTGGCCTGGCTGGCCGATGATTTGCGGGCGGTGACGACCAGTACACCCATCGTCGTGTTTACCCACATTCCGCTGTGGACGATTTATCAGCCGTGGGGCTGGGGCACCGAGGATGGTGATCAAGCGATTGCGATGCTGCGCAAGTACGGTTCAGTGACGGTATTGAACGGCCACATCCATCAAGTCATCCAGAAGGTCGAAGGCAACATCACCTTCCACACCGCCCGTGGCACGGCTTACCCACAACCTGCACCGGGTGCGGCGCCGGCACCGGGGCCGATGACGGTGGCCGCCGATCAATTGCGCAATTACCTGGGGATCACCGATGTGCGAGCGACACAGGGCGATCATCCGCTGGCGCTGATTGATTCGACACTGGTCTAGGGGAGGGCGGTCAGATGAAAACGCGACTGTTGGCGGTGGTGTGCCTGATGCTGTCGATGCCGGCGTGGGCTCAGGAGGTGAAGATCGATATCAAGGAGTTCATGTTTGCACCCAAGGATTTGACCGTGGCCGTGGGCACCAAAGTGACGTGGGTGAATGACGACCAGATTCCGCACACGGTGGCAGAAACCCACAAGGTGTTTCGCTCGGGGGCGCTGGATACGAATGACAGTTTTTCCTGGGTGTTCAATACACCGGGAGAGTTCGAGTATTTTTGTGCGCTGCACCCGCAGATGATCGGGAAGATTGTGGTCACCCAGTAAACAAAGGGCGCTGGAAGGTCAAAAGACCGCAGCCTTCGACTGTTCCGACGTCTGCCGGCTCAACCAGCAGGTATCCCCAGAAATGACAAAGCCCCGAATAATCGGGGCTTTGTCGTACGGAATCGGCTGGCGGTACAGTTCAAGGAAGAGCCGCTTATTTCGTAGTTGGCGGCTCCGTACTGTCGCCCGCGTTGGCAGTCGTCACCCAATTACGCGTCTTTGGCGCCAATAATCGCTCGATGGCGCCACTCACCATGTTTTCCATCAAATTATCGCGCTCTTGTTCCTCCAGCGAATGTTGCATCAGCCAACTGGGCGCGCTATTGAGCAAGGCTGCAATGGCTCGACCCGCGGCCCGTTGCGCCGGTTCGCTCACGCGGGGTTTGGCTCCGAGCATCAGCAGCAATTTGCGTTCGTATTGCTCACGCAAGTGGCGAACCTGTTCCTGCTGCTCCTCGTTCAGGCAGCCACTATCGCGCTCCGCCAGTCGAAAATGCCAGGGCATTTCCTGGTGCAGATTCAGGTGGGCGCGGATCAGGCTGTTGAGCCTGTCGCGTTTTGCCGGCGCCTGTTGTTCAAGGCGCCCCAAGGTTGCCAACAGCTCTTCGTAGAACTCCTCGATCAAGTCGAGCAGCAAGTGCTGTTTGCTGGGGTAATGGTGATACAACGAGCCTGGAGTGAGCCCCAGGCTTGTCGCCAGCTCACGCATGCCGACCTGACCGAAACCCTTGCTGGCAAACAGCTCCAGCACCTTGCCCCGGTACTCGGCAAACCGTGAGCAACGCTCAGGCATAGGCATGGAAGCCACGTCCCGTTTTACGCCCCAGGTAACCGGCGGCGACCATTTCCTTGAGCAGCGGTGCAGGGCGATATTTGCTGTCATTGAAGCCGTCGTAAAACGCTTCGAGAATGGCCAGCACCGTGTCCAGACCGATCAGATCCGCCAGAGCCAGTGGCCCGATCGGCTGGTTGCAACCCAGGCGCATGCCGGCGTCGATGTCTTCGGCGCTGGCCAGGCCTTCCTGAAACACCAGGATCGCTTCGTTGATCATCGGCACCAGAATCCGGTTGACCACGAAGCCCGGACGGTTGCCCGCGGTGATCGCGGTCTTGCCGAGGGTTTTTGCCATGTCCAGCGCCAGGGCGTGGGTGGCATCGCTGGTTTGCAGGCCACGAATCACTTCGATCAGGCCCATCACCGGCACCGGGTTGAAAAAGTGCAGGCCGATGAAACGCTCAGGCTGGCTCACGCTGGCTGCCAGTTGGGTAATGGACAGCGACGACGTGTTGGAAGCGATCACGCACTCGGCGCTGACCTGCGCGGCGATCTGTTGCAACACGCGCAGTTTCAGATCGAGGTTTTCGGTGGCGGCTTCGATCACCAGTTGCGCGTTCAGCAGGCTGCCGTAATCAGTGCTGGTGCGAATCTTGTCGAGGGCAGCGAGCTTTTGCTCAAGCGTGAGCGTGTCTTTGGCGATCTGGCGATCGAGATTTTTATCGACGGTCGCGATTGCCTTTTGCAGAGCACTCTCGGAAATGTCGATCAAGGTCACGTTGAAGCCGGCCAGGGCGCAGACTTGCGCGATGCCATTGCCCATGGTGCCGGCGCCGATAACGCCAATGTTCTGTAGGTTCATGCGTATGTCCTTGTGATCAAACCCGTTCGAACAACACGGCGATGCCTTGGCCGCCACCGATGCACATGGTCGCCAGGGCATAACGGCCCTGACAGCGATGCAGTTCATGAATGGCTTTGGTGGCGATGATCGCGCCAGTGGCGCCCACCGGATGGCCCAGCGAGATGCCCGAACCGTTGAGGTTGACCTTCTGCGGATCGAAGCCCAGCTCTTGCGCTACGGCACAGGCCTGGGCGGCGAAGGCTTCGTTGGACTCGATCACGTCAAGATCGGCAACGGTCAGGCCGGCGCGCTTGAGCACCAAACGGGTGGCGGGAATCGGTCCCAGCCCCATCATTGAGGGCTCAACGCCTGCGTGGGCATAACCCACCAGTCGAGCCATGGGCTTGAGACCCTGTTCCTGAACAGTTTGACCGGTGGCCATGATCAGTGCGCCGGCACCATCATTGAGACCAGACGCGTTGCCGGCGGTGACGGTGCCGTCCTTTTTGAACGCCGGTTTCATGCGGCTCAATTGCTCGACGTTGACCTCAGCCCGTACATGCTCATCCGTCGCAAACGAAACCGTCCCTTTGCGGGTCGCGACTTCGATCGGCACGATCTGCCCGGAAAAACGCCCCTCGGCAATCGCCCGGGCAGCACGCTGTTGGCTGAGAAGCGCCAACTCATCCTGGGCCTGACGCGTGATGCCATAGTGCTCGGCGATATTTTCAGCGGTGATCCCCATATGGAAACCGGCAAACGGGTCTTGCAGTGCGCCAAGCATGTAGTCGACGGCCTGCATGTCGCCCATTCGTGCGCCCCAGCGCGCCTGCGGCAACAGGTACGCGCCTCGGCTCATGGACTCGACGCCACCTGCCAGCGCAGCGCCCGCATCCCCCAGCATCAAACTTTGCGCGGCACTGACAATCGCCTGCAAACCCGAACCGCAAAGACGGTTGACGTTGAAGGCGGGAGTCTCTTTCGTCAGGCCGGCATTCATCGCTACGACCCGGGAGATGTAGGCATCGCGTGCCTCGGTCGGGATCACATGTCCCATCACCGCGTGGCCGATATGCTCGGGCGCCAGGCCAGATCGTTCGATAGCGGCGCGGCAAACATCGGTTGCCAACTGAATAGGCGGTACATCCTTGAGTGAACCGCCAAAGCTGCCGATGGCAGAGCGGACGGCGCTCACTACAAAAATATCGGAATGGTTCATGTTGGCTCTCTTGAACAGGTCTTTTTTGTTGAGCACGAGTCTAGAATCAGCAGCGCCGCTGGCCTATGCCAAAACTGTTCAAGGGTGATGGCGTTTTTTGCCATGTTCAGATGTAACGAGAGAGGCATTCAAATGCGGGAAACGGATTCGGTGGCGGTTTACTTCATGTATCCCATGATCCATGCGTTGCGTGAGAAGCCGCAGCGTCTGCGGTCACTCCTTGAACAGGTGGGAATTGATCCGGCACTGATGGATCAGCCGACAGCACGGGTGCCGGCCACGGCTTTCGCCGCGTTGTGGCTGGCACAGATTCGTGAGTTGAACGATGAGTTTTTCCAGTTGGACTCCCATGGTATGCCGCCGGGCAGTTTTGCCTTGATCTGTCGGGCATTGATTCAGGAGCCGACGCTGGAAAAAGCCATGCGTCAGTGCCTGGCCAATTTCGCCTTGTTCCTGCGTGATTTTCGCGGCACGTTGAGTGTGCGTGGCAAGCGTGCGGTCATCAGCTTGCAGACCCGCTCGCAGAACAGCGAGGTCAGCCGGCTGGGCGAAGAAACGTTTCTGGTGTTGATGATCAGTCTGCTGTGTTGGCTGGGCGGGCGGCGAATTCCCATCGATCGTGCGGACTTTCGTCATCAGCGTTTGTCGCTGCGTGATGATGCCTTGCTCTGGGGGCCCAACCTGACCTTTGGCACCGAACACACCGAAATCGAGTTCGCCAGTCACTACTTGCGGCTGCCGGTGGTTCAGGACCTTGCCTCGCTGAAAGTGTTTTTGCGCACCGCACCGCAATGGCTGGTGATCCGCTTCCGCAACCAGCATGGGCTGGCATCGCAGGTTCATCAGCGCCTGCGCCATAGCCATTACAGCGAATGGCCGACCTTGCAGGACTTCGCCCTGGAACAGCACCTGAGCCCCAGTACCTTTCGCCGGAAACTGGGACGTGAGGGCTGTTCGTATCAGGAAATCAAGGATGAAGTGCGGCGCGGGGTGGCGTTTGAACGGTTGCGCCAGAGTAAGGCGAACATCAGTGATATTGCCGAACAGTTGGGGTTTCAGGAGCCGAGTGCGTTTCACCGCGCCTTCAAAAAATGGACGGGGGAGAGCCCGGGGCAATACCGTTTGCGGTTTCAAGGTCGGGATGATTGACCCATCCGGGAAGTCTTCTTGTGGTCTGTTTAGTTCGAGACGTGTTGAGCATTGCGCTCGGATATCTGCCTCAACCGATAATCGCTTTTTGTGGTGCATTCAGGTCGTGAATTGATCCCAAGCCACTCGGCTGCGCTCATCCGTGCCGTGCGCATCGGGGGTGATCTGCGCGAGGTCGTCACCTCTGGCTCTGCCTGCGCCGGTCTCTGCCCGGCGTACTCAGTGGCTGGCCTGATTACCGGTCAGGTGCCTGCTTTGCTACAGATCACACTCCGATGCGCTCTCATTGAGAGGGGCGGGCAGTTATCGTCAGGCTGACGTGACGCTGGTTGTCTTGCTCGCACGAAATGCGCGATTTCAGAGGTGGGTGATGGAAAGGTCGCTGATGATGCAGACCGAACCGTCTTGCGGGTCAGTGGTGTCGGAGTAATCGATCTGGTTGTACACACCGCCGTGGAAGGCGAGAGTTTTCGTGTCCCAGGTGTTGTCGAGGCGCATGATTGCAGAGGTGGATTTGACGCCATTACAGCTCGCCGAGACGGATACAGCGCCGCTCGAATTGGCGTGAATGTTGATTTTGAAAAGTGCACCGAGTGGCACGTCTTCCAGAATCGTCGTGTTCACCGGGTCTTCCTGGAGATAGCTCGACCGAAATCCCATCGTGATTCGGCCTTTGTTCCAAAACACTTTTACAGGTGGCCTTTCCGAACCCTGAACATGAATCTGGCTGATCACAACCTTCTGCAGCGAGTTGACCTTCGTGACTCGCATTTCTTGTCGGTTCCAGTGGTCAGCAGCGCTGGCGAACAACCAATAGCCCGGCTCTTTCCACTCGCAGCGCGTCCGCAGGGTGCTCTTGCTCGAAGCACCGAGCGTCGGCGCCGTCATTTGCAGCGAGCCATCTGGAAGCATCGAAACAACTTCCGGGCATTCAAGCAGTGCCCGCCAACCGATCAATTCAAGCGCGATCGGGTTGGTGTCGGAGATTGGAAGCGGTGTAGCGATTGTGTAGTTGCTGATGTCTACGGTCATGGTCATTTCCCTATTTCATTTGATGTCACCCTTTGCTCAGTTGAGCCTTACGTTTGGTGCTGCTGGGCCAGTGATGCGTTGGCTTGAATTGAAATATAGGTATTCCCGTAATTTATGTCAATGGGCATTCCCATAATTCAGCCGCTCCCACATTCCTATGGAGAGGGGGTCTGTATTTGGTGAGATTGGATGCGCTGAAATTCTTCTTGGGAGTGCAGCCACGCGCAGTACGACGAACGCCTCAAGCTCGTCCAGGCATTGAGGAGTGGCGTCCAGCAGAGCGTGTGTTCTGCCAAGGCTGCAACCGTTGGAGCCAACTCAGCCCTTCAACGCGAATACATCGCCCACCAGAACACATGCCCCAGAATTGAAATCTGCTGCTCCTGGATTTGCTGGAACGTGTAGTCCTCGTCCGGATGTTCGTCTCGGTTGAAGCTTCGCAGGCGAATTCCGGTGGGCGTGCGGTACACCTGTTTGACCCTTAGCTGGCCGTGGTGGTTGATCGCGTACATCTCGCCGTCGACGATATCGCTCAATGTGTTCTTGCCAACGTTCACGCCAACCGTGGCGCCGTCGCGCAGCACCGGCAGCATGCTGTTGCCGCTCACCGCGACGCACTTCGCGTTGCTGAACTGAACGTTGTTGTGGCGAAGGTCTTTCTTGAAGAAGCGCAGCCTGGCGCTGGCGCTTTCGGCAATCGCGAATCGGCCGGAGCCCGCTGCTAACTCCACTTCCTGGAGAAATGGCACGTAAACCTCGTCGTCATCGAGCGGGGTTTCGTCATCCCATGTCTCAATGTCTGACATTGCCACGTTTGGTTGAGTGCGCTCAGCAGTTACTGCAACACCTTTGAGCATGTCGCCACTGCCTTCAGCGAGCCACATAGGGGAGACACCACAGACCGAAGCAATCTGAGCAGCAAAGGCTGTCGCCTTCGATTTGCCGCGCTCAAGGTCGGAAATTGATGTCTGCGTGAGGCCGGCGCGCTCGGCAAGCTCGGTCTGGTTTAGACCGGCATGGCGACGGGCGATTTTGAGTCTTTCTTTAAATTCCATCCGCGAAGTATTACGGGCGCTCCCATACTCTTGCAAATCGGTATTCCTATAATCATGTGGTATGGGTGTTCCCGTATGGGCGGTCCCCCCCAAAGCGCTCAATGTCTGGAAGCAATGCGCGCCGTGCAACGACCACAAGTCCGGTAGCGTTGTGATCACCACAGCCTGGGTGGGCTCACTAAATTCAGAGCCGCATCATTGGCAGTGGGCTCAGTGGGTTCGTTAGCAATCGTTTGAGCGAAAGCTGAACTAAGCGAATGTGAAATCCTGCATCAGGAAAGGCCGAGAATATCTCACGTCGCTTCTGTCGTGAGAGTCCAAAAGTAACCGCACCACGGGAGACGTCGACCCAATCGGCTTTGCGAAAGACCTCTGCAAGGTTCTGTGGATCGCGATGGGACCGAGTTATTTTATGGTGGTTGCGAATGATCAAGATAATTTCTTGCGCCCAATCCAGCTTGTCGATTTCCTGAAGGAAGTCTTCTGCCAATTGCTCTGAGGGGGGCAAATAATCAAACGTCTTGGCCGTCCATATACCAAGATCATGAAATACCCCGGCCAAAACTATCTTTTCTAGATTCACAGCGTCCAGCGTACTGAGCGAGCAACAAAAGTTGATGACTCGGTACACATGATTTCGGTATCCGGTGAAGTCATTGCCGAGGTTTCCGGCATAGCGCTGAAGCAGTTCGTCCAGCAGCTCAATTTTGGTGAGCACTGTTCCATCCTCCTTGTTTGGAGGGGGCTACTTTATAGGCTTGGATGCCTTGCATAAAGGCGCCCAGTGGAGAATGCGAAATTGCACTCCACTGGAACACCCGTTTGCATCGACCTGACCAGTCATTTGCATTCGTTCTGACTACCGATTGCATCGGATTCGAGCAGCATACTTTGCAACCATGTACGGCAGAGAACGGCCAGAAGCGGTCGGCGGGATGCGCCTGGAAAACGAGTTGATTCAATGGGCATCAGAAATGACGGTGCGTGCGGACACGATGGCTGATATCTTTCCTGCGCACCAAATTGCCTCCAGTCGGCGCTGATCCCATCAAGGAAGATAGAAACAATGAAAGTGTTATTCATCGCTTCGCTAGGAATTGCATCGCTAATTCAAGCATCACTATCCTTCGCGGATAATGTTAATGGAAAAAATCTCTATTTACAGCGATGCAGCATGTGCCACGGAGTAGATCTTAAAGCAACAGGACCATTGGCTAATAAAAGCAATCCTCCTACGCCTGATCTAACAACATCCGCTTTCAAAAAGCGATTAAATGATTATCCGGGCGTAATTGTATCATCGATAATACTTCGTCCAAATGGAGACTTGATTCCAAGAACGTTGCGAGAGAATGGTGTAAAGCTATCGCCGTACGCTTGGAGGATTAAAGATCTGCGCGATTTAAATGAATACATGGGTGGTGTGATTTCAAAGAATCGATGATTTTAGAGATGAGAGGCAGGCACAGAAAATTAAATGCCATTTCAGATTTGAGGGCTTGTGGGGCGATGCCGGTGAGTCAGTCGACCTCGCGCGGGCACATCGCTAATGAACAATCTCCGATTAATACAAGCTCGGGTGGCTCTTCGCATCAAGCAGCAGTCGGCTGCGGTCGTGACAGGCAAGTAACGGCCAGAAGCTGCCCTTCATAGGCGGCTGCGTTCGTCCCCTGTAAACGGCATCTCCAGAGTCTTTGCGATTCGGGCCAATATCTTTGTGCATTTTTCAGAAACAATGAGTGGTGGCTCATTAATCATGTAAAGCAGGTGTTCGAACGCTATTCCAGCCTCGTTGTGATCGACATAATCCAGAACGATTTCACCACCATTCTCTAAACCTGCCTGAGCTAACGCATGGTCATCCGGTACTGGGCCGGTTTGTTCGTATGCAATGGACATCAGCGCGGTGATTTCCTTGAGCGCCTCTATGAAGTCGTTTCTCAAGTCGTGGTTATGGCCGCTCACTAAAAACACTCCTTCGATTAAGATAACTTGCGGTCGGCGTGCTTCTGGTCGATAGCGGCGCATCAAGATCGACTGCCAACGACCAAAAACAGTCAATCACCGAGAGCAACCAAGATCAATCAGGCGTCTTTCGCAGTCATGTACTTGCTGAAGTTGTTGATATGGTCGTCGAGATTATCCTCGAGCATCATCCGGTACTGCTCACAAAAATACTTCAACATCGCTTCGCGAGCCTGCGCCATTTCCTCGCCTGATTTGAAGTTGCGAGCGCTCACCCAAGCATTGAATCGAGTGGTGCCAAACATCATCGACGCGCTTACCTTGCCAAGGTCTCTGAACTCTCTAAGCTGCTTGTTCGACAGGTTTATATGCGCGTCTGCACGATCATAGAATGCTTCATCGGTCGCATCTGGCATTGCTGATTACCTTTCAATCATTTTCGGAAATTCCGTAATTGGAACACTTCCCGCATCGGCTAGCTACGACACGTAAACGATAAATACCAAGGTTTGACGTCCGCTATTGGCACGAGCCGTTTATCGCGCGGTTGCCCTTCAGCAAGCGTTGAACCTGGCGATAACCTGTTCGGCGACTCACGCGGACTCGGGCGTTTTCCCACCGAGTGATCCCCTAGCCCTCTATCGTTGAATGGACTTCCTATGCATCACCGCATCCATGCCGCTTACCATCAAGCGAAGTTTAGCCGTAGCCGCTGTGCCTGGCTGTTTATCGACGATGTACCTATCGAGGAGTGGCTATACAGTCACCTCGAATACCCCGATCTAGACCTGAATGGTCTTTCATTGATGTGGTTGTTGGACGAGGAAGAAGACGCGCTCGCCCAACGGCGTTTCGCGCCTGCAGAAGACGGCACATCGACGCCGGTTCCGCTGCTGGTCTGCGGCGATGACATGGACTTCGATTGCTTTGTGCTGATGACCGAACAGGTGATTGACGGAGATACTCTGCACTGGCGCCGTTTTGGGTTGAGCGTGTCCAGCGGCCTGGAAGTCGGTATTACCACTCGATGGGACGTCGAGAATCGCCCGATCAGTTTTTCCCTGGCGGACTTTCGCGAGGCGCTGGAGGACTTTTACAGGCTGATGAAAGCCTGAGGGGCTGAGTGAATTACTCCTGCCCAAGTCGAAAGTTTTGCCAAAGAGTTGTCCGCCATTTAACGAAATGATCGAACGCCAGGGTGATGAACCGCAAATGAGCAAACTGGGTTGCAAGTGTGGCCATGTGATTACCGATCAGACCGACAGCTCGCCCTTTAAGGCTAGCCTGCTTCGCGACGAGGTAGAAAATGAATTCTGGAATGAAGTGCACCGTGAGCTCAAACCTCTGATAGAGGCTGCGGAGTCCGGAGACAAGGCTGCGATAGCTGAGGCATTTGGCGAGTTCGCACCCTGGATCAGCGCTACTGACGAACTGCAAGGCCGGATATCCAGCATCTACATCCATCGAATGTCGACTGTCTACGAATGCCAGAACTGTGGACGCCTTTGGGTGCAAAAGGATGCCAGTGACAGATTTGTTTCCTATGTCCCTGAGGAAGGCGCATTTGGGGCGATCCTGGCAGTGGCATCAGGAGAGTCTGAAAATCGAAATTGAGCGCGCGTGATTGGCCGAAAGCTACAGTTGAAATTGGCTGCACTCGGCCAAAAGCAGACCATGGACACGCTGCTAATACGCCAGTAATGTGTGCCCAAGTCATGTCGCTTTACATCCTCACCTCATGTTGCGTTTCTGGCGCGACACTCAAGCCGAACAAGGGTTACACATGGACAAGGAACGTTATCAGACACAAACAGCGGAAAATATTATGCCACTTGTGTCGTCTACTTATAGTCAGGCATAGCCATGAATACCTTCGAAACGCATGAAAAGTTAATTGCCGAAGGCTGCAGCACTCAAAACTTCGCAATCAACAGCATTGGAAGTGACATGTATTGCCTATGCAATACAAATGGTTTTTGGTCAGTTTTTTATACGGAGCGCGGGATAGATCACCCTCCAATATTCAGTTCGATATCCGAAGAAGCAGCCTGTAAATTCTTCTATGACCACATTATGAAAATGGAGCATTGGCACATCGTAGGCTTTTACAAAGACAACAACTTGGCAGAAGCCATGGAATCTAAGCTTTCTAACCTTGGAATCCGATTTGTGCGCAATGACATACCTGCATATCAAGCACAAAATGACCCAAGATTTCGGATATTTATAGTGGGTAAAGATATTTTCAGATTCAAGGATGTATTCGGTGAGCCGTATATCAGTTACGCCTAACAAGGCGCTGAAATCGCTCATTTCATTCGCTGGGACGGCGCGCCGCCGCCCCTTAGCTTACTCGTTGGTCAGCGTCCGCTATGGGTCGGTTAGCGACCACCACGCACTGTGACTGATCCACCCTTGTCCTCCCTCAACCTGGAGGACATGCCATGAACACTATTGCTAAATATCGCCATCAGCCTTGGAACAAGGGAAAGCTTGTAGGGCAGAAAGCCCCGCTCCGAGTCAGAGATATCTGGGCCATCCGGGTCAGACTCCAGCTCGCGGAGAAGACACGGGATCTGGCTCTCTTCAACTTGGCCATCGACAGCAAGCTGCGTGCCTGTGACTTAACCAAGCTGCGAGTACGAGACATAGCGCATGGGGAGCATGTGTCATCACGGGCCATCGTGATGCAGCAGAAAACTCAGCATCCAGTGCAGTTTGAAATTACTGAGCAAACACGAACGGTTCTGGAGGCTTGGATGCATCAGGCCCATCTTTGCAGTGAGGACTTCCTGTTCCCGACCAGGTTGCATGGCTCAGATCATCTCTCCACCAGGCAATACGCTCGAATAGTCAAAGCATGGGTAACAGCCATTGGCCTTGACCCGACCATGTACGGTACTCACACGCTACGGCGAACCAAGGCATCGTTGATCTATCGCAGGACAAAGAACTTGAGAGCAGTCCAACTCTTGCTTGGTCATACGAAGCTCGAAAGCACTGTCAGGTACCTGGGCATCGAGGTCGACGATGCTCTGGAAATGGCAGAGCAGACAGAAGTCTGACCATCCACTGCGACGGTCTAGGCCAGACCGTCGCTATCCGACCCAAAGCGGCCGTTGAGTCCTCGCAGAATATGAGCCTAAAGCAGCCAGATCTGCTCCAAGCGGAACAGAGGTCATGGCAGTTCTTTAGCTTGCTCGCGCTGAGCGACGCTGGCGAGACACTGTTCGATGAACTGAAGCTCCTGGTCGAGCTCGACCGCGCGCTTTTCCAGAGCTTTCAACGCCGCCTGGTGCTCCTGCTGCACCTCTTCTGGCGCCTTGGCGAGTCTGGCAAGCTTGCGCTGCCTCCACGCGATATCACCGTTCAGGTCGGCAAGACATTTGACGCCTGATTCTCTCTTCTTAGCTGTAAATAGCTGGCACTCCAAATAGCGGATGGCGTCGTAGATTTTAAAGACCTCACTGCTAGTTTTTGAGTGCACGAAGTTCAGGCTGCCCTCGTTGAAGGCATGGTGCTCCTGGTTCTGCCCACCCCAGTTGACCAGGTCATTCTTGATGAAATTGAAATATGACAGGTCATAGTCAATGAACGGTTCCACCAGCGAAAAGGTGTGTTCCAGGCTGACCTGCAGGTACATGCTCTTCTTGAGCTGTGATTTATTAAAGTGCGCGGTTACTTTGACTTCATTTTCTATGCAGAACTCAAGCACCATGGATTCGAACCAGATACGACAATAGAGCAGCGCTTGACGCACATCGAATACCGAAAGCGCGGCAAGAATTTTCTCCTGGAAGCTGCCCACGTGATCAATGACTAGAATGCCTTTGTTCGTATAGCTGAGAACATTACTGGTGTACTGAACCTGCTGAGCATGACGCTGGGCAATAATACAGAAACGCTCCCAGAAAAGACGGTCATGGGTGGTGACGACCATTTGGATCCGGCGCAGGTAAGCATCGCTGAAGAACAGGTCGATGATGTTCGATCGGTGATCGGTGTCGATCGCATTGACGACGTCATCGAATACGATGAGCGGGAAGTTGTTCTTCTCAGCCATCGCCAAGAGGATGGACAAACCCAGCGCTCGCAGATGCCCTTCGCTGAGCACCGCAAACGCATCAAGGAATGATCCGTCCACGCTGGTGATCTTGATCCGATAGCTATCCGCCTGGCGGTCGAAGGTCAACGACGCGATCTGCTCATGGTCATCGTCGTGGTTGTTGATCGCGCGGTAGTACTCAGCAGCCTTGGCTTCGATCCCGGTGATTCGCGCTTTCTCCAGCTCAAGCTTGTAATCCAGCAGGTCGCGGTACAGTGTTCGGTACTCAGCTTCCAGATCCTTGAGCAACTGGTTGAAGTGGCTATTGTCGACTGCATCGTTGAGCAATGCCGCTTTTTGCTTTATCAGGTCTGCCATCTGGTCGTTGGCGACCTTGAACTCGCTTATCGCCAGTTTTTTTCTGTCGAACTGCAGCTTCAGCAATTCGTCAATTTCTTTCAGCTGCGTCACCCGTTCTTCGAGGCGGGCTGCCTGCGCGTCTGCCTGGCCAACCTCCCCAAGCTTGCGCTCACAGGCGCGCAAGTAGTCCTCGATCTGATCTGCACTCCGCGCGCAGAGCTTCAGAAACGAGTCGAGAACGGACGGCGCCACTTCCGAGCGATCGGTAGCGGCATGGAACTTTGCAAGCTCCACCTCCAATTCGTCCATGTTCAGTGGGCAGGGAACATCGGCGTGCTCATTGCCTTTCACCGCGCCGATTCCGGTCGCGACTCGTGAAGCCCAGAGCGCGATCCGGGCGTCATTTCTCTGCCTGGATTGCTTGAGGGACTCCAGTGCACCCAACGCCTTGATCTGCTCTCGCGCCCTCTCGAACGGGTTCATCACCACCTGGTCGAGGGGCGTCAGGCATGCGGGACAAGTTTCCCCGACCTGCAACTGTTCGATGGTCACCAATGCCTCATATACGGCGCGATAATTGACCTCGCTGGCCCTCTGCAGAAACACCTTCTCGATATCGGCTCTGCGGTGGAGCAAGCGCTGAGCGATGGCACAGATACGCCTGACCTGCTTTAGCGGTATAGCGAACGGGGCCTTGGCGGCTCGCAGGCGCTCAGCGCCACGAATATGCATTTCGACCGTGTCGCGCAGCCGCAAGACCTTTCGGCGCACATCGAAGTCTTGGTCGGCCCTCAACCCCAGCAGCCTACAACTCTCGGAAATCGATGCATGAAGGTCTGCCCTGTGATTACGCCGCAGCTGGCCCAGGCTTACCCGGGCACGTTCCAGGGTGTCCAGTGCCTCGGCTTGATCAGCACGCATGAAGGCTTTGAGCGAGAAGCTTTCAGGCCGGACGAACCGAGAAATGACCTCCTGGAGTTCTTCCAAACCAAACAAGGTGGCCAGGACATCGCTCTCGGCACTGCCAGTATCCTTGGAGCCCAGCAACGAAAATTCTTGAAGACGGTTCCGATCAATGAAACAGCCCGACCAGCTGATGCTTCGCTTGACTGGTAACTTGTCTGTTCCCATCAGCATGAGCTTGGGCTTCACCTCTCCCCGGGCGATGTACTGATTGATCTTAGTCTTGCGCCTGGCCGCTTCTTTGATATCGCCAGTGGTGCCGATTTCCAACGCCTCGCACAACGATGATTTGCCGCCGCCATTGGGTGCGTAGAAGATGTTCTTCAGCTTGCTGAAGCGAATGAAGGTGCCTGTGTCGTCAGGGCCAAATTCTCCAAAGCCTCGGAAGTTTTTTACGCGAAGGTAGTCCAACGTGCCGAGTCCGAACGGCGGTATTCGATCCAGTTCTGGCTTGCTGTCGAGCACCTTTTTGAAGCGTGCGGCGATGCGCTGATAGTTGCGACCCAGCAACTGGTCAGCTGCCGCTGTGATGTGCGTTTTGATGTGGTCGGAATAGCGGCCCTTGCCTTGGTTCGCCTGGTACATGCACCAGAGCAGCACGAGGTAAGCGTCACTGCGTCCTTCAAGATTCTGCCTGGCAAAACTCAAAAGGTACTGGCTCATCGCGCCTCCTCCCTGATACGCATGAGCGTAGCCGGACTGAAATCAGAAAGCCATTATCGCCAAGCCAAGTGTCGAGGCCCTTTGCTATTGTTGAGCTCTGCCGATCTGGGCCTGGTACCTCATAGGATTCAGCTCTGCTTCTTCATAATGTTGCTCGTTCCGGCCACGTCCCATCAAAACCAAGGGGACGACCAATAGACGCGACCTGCTAGGGGGAGCGGGACGGAATCTGTGATGAACTATGCCGGGGAGCCATAAAGACTTGGCGTCTGAGCTTACACAGGCGATTGTCCGCTATGGGGGGATTCTGTTGAAAAAGTAGCTCCCCTATTTGGCCTGCGGCAAAATTGCTGCATTGGCCAGCAGGGAAGCACGCAGCATGATGGGACAGTTATCGAGTGGGCAGGAGCGACTGTTTTACTCGTTCAACCTTGAAGATCACATCCCAGCCAATCACCTTTTGCGCAGCATTGATCAGTGTCTCGATCTAAGCGACCTGCGCCATTACCTCGCCGATTTCTACAGCCCGATTGGGCGTCCGTCGATTGATCCCGAACTGATGATTCGCATGCTGATCGTGGGTTATTGCTACGGTATTCGCTCCGAGAGACGGCTGTGCGAAGAGGCTCACTTGAACCTGGCGTATCGTTGGTTCTGCCGGTTGAGCCTTGAAGATGAAGTCCCTAATCACTCGACCTTTTCCAAAAATCGACATGGCCGCTTTCGGGACAGTGATCTGTTTCGCTGGTTGTTCAATGAAGTGCTGCGTCGCTGCATGGACGCAGGTCTGGTCAAGGGTGAAGGATTTGCCGTGGATGCCAGCATCATCAAAGCGGATGCGAGTCGGCAGCGCGGTGTACCAGGTGATGAACCGGTCAACTGGAGCGATCCGGCCCTGAGTACCCGCGCCGTGCGTGAGTACCTTGAAGCTCTCGATGAAGAGGCTCTGGCCGAAACGCTACCGAAGCGCCTGTCGCTGACGGATCCTCAAGCCCGCTGGACCGCAGCTCCAGGTGGGCCAGCGTTCTACGCTTACTCCACGAATTATCTGATCGATACCGAGCACGGCGTGATCATGGATGTGGAACCCACACCGGCTCATCGAACGGCGGAGGTTGAGAGCACCAAGACGATGATCGAACGAGTCGAAGCGCAATTCGACATCAAGCCGGAACGCCTCATCGGCGATACCGCGTACGGCACTGCGCCGATGTTGGCCTGGATGGTGGAGGAAAAAGACATCGAGCCGCATGTGCCGGTGTGGGACAAAACCGAGCGCAAGAACGACAGTTTCTCGAACAGCGATTTCCACTGGAATGAAGAGACTGAGGAATACCGCTGTCCGGCCGGCAACGCATTGCGCAGCGAATGGCGAGCCTTCAAGAATGAGCGTTCACACGTCACCAAGGCCAACACCATCATCTTCCGATCCCGGCAGGCCGACTGCGTTGAATGTCCGATGAAAGCCCAATGCTGCCCGAACACTGCGTTCCGTAAGATCGCTCGCAGCGTCCATGAAGCCGCGCGTGATGTGGCTCGGCAAATCGCAACGACACCTGCGTATGTGCGCTCTCGCCACGAACGTAAAAAGGTCGAAATGTTGTTTGCCCACCTCAAGCGCATCCTGAAATTGGATCGCCTGCGCCTACGTGGCATGAGTGGCGCGACTGATGAATTCACGCTGGCCGCTGCGGTGCAGAACCTGCGACGTCTGGCCAAATTTACCTCTCAAGGGCCACCGGTCACGGGATAGGTGCGTCTGCACGAAACAAAAACCCTAAAACCAACCCAATAACCGAGCGGCAAAGCTCAACGAAGGGCCGAAAAACCACTCAATGTGGTGAGTAGGTTCTCCAGTGCTGGTCGTGCCTGAGTTCAGGCCAGCTGAAAATCCGACTTTTTCAACAGAATCGGGGGATTGCAGACCTTCGCAAGAGGCAGAAATTGGCTGTTAGCTGCCGCGCCTGACCGGTTGAATCGACAGCCAGAAGCAGACATTCGAGAATCGTGCGCTCGCAGCCATGTTATGGTCAGAAACCGAAAAGTAACGCATGGAAATCAAACATGGATTTGGTTCGGCTCGTACCTGCGGCATACCACACAACGGACAGCTACTGGCACCTTCTCAACGCAGAGGATGGCTCAATTTATATTCTCGTCGAGTGTGAAGCGTCTTTTGTGAGTTACGAATGCCTGATCAAGCTCAACGACGAGGAATTGCGTGACTACCAGGGCTTGGGCTGGCTGTCCATTCAGCACCTGGCTAACCGAATCAATTACTTTGTCGATGATTACAACGGTCGACGAATTACGGGGCCTTTGCTCGAAGAAGCCATTCAGGCGTCGAAGCACTAGTCATCCCAAGACATCTGGCTAATGTTCGTCAGTCCGCAACTGGATGACGCCTAAGGGTCGATTGTAGTCCTTGGCAAAGGCAGAAATCGGCCAATATTGAACTGCCTGAGTCGCACGCCAAATCGGATAATTGAATTGAAAAAATCGTCGCTGCAGTTAACGCAGTTGCCGTGGTGTTGCGTTCAGCATTTTTTTCATCAGTCGCCGCAGGGATGTGGGATCTCTGTATCCAACTTGTTCGGCAATGGTGTCGATTGAGTATTTACTGTTTGCCAGCAGTTCCCGGGCTTTATTGGCCTGGACACGCTGGATCAGCCGCAACGGGCTATATCCGGTGGCCTTGTGGATGTGTCGAGACAAGGTCCGCTCTGACAGACCAAAGTCGGATGCGAGTGTGCTGACGCTGATAATCGCCGGTAGCGAGGCTTCAATATGAGCTGTCAATTGTGCGATCAATTCGTTCCCCTGAGCCATCATTGCCGGAACCATAAAAGGCGATTGCAGTTGCCGACCATCGATCAGTAGCGCCCGAGCAACGCCATCTGCCAAAGCTGGGGAGAAATGGCTTCGCAGAAGATGCAACATCAGATCGCTATGACCTAGCGCTGCACCCGCAGTAATCAACGGCGGATCGAGGATTACCATGCGCTCGGCATCTACCTGGCACTCCGGCGCCCACTGCTGGAGTAAGGGTGCCATCCACCAAGAAGTGGTTACACAGCGCCCAGCGAGCAGGTTTGCAGCCTGTAGCACGAATACCGCAGAACATGATGCGGCTACGTTACCCCCGGCCTGCACATGCGCGCGTAATGCCGGAACCAGCAGAGCGATATCCGCCTGTTGTAATCGGTGCTCGATCATGGGGGCGTCAGCCACTCCGATGCCGGGGATGATCCAGCAAGAGCGGTCATCAGGGTTGATAGCCAAGGGCTGAACCGCAATCTGCATACCGTGGCCGAGCGTCACGCAATCCGTGTTCACCCCACAGACTTGCCAGCGAGGTACAGCGGAGCCCAGTCGCTGGGCGAGTACGGCCGCCGTTGAAAGGATATCCAGAGTCAGTGCGACACTGGAGGCAAAGGCGCCAGGAACTACCAGAATCGTGAAGTCATTCATTGGCTGATTATGCACGAAAGATGTCGAATCGGTCGCTGGTTGCAGTGGTCGAGGGCTGACTTAATAACGCTTCCATTTCATCGAGCGTTAACCTGTATGCCAAATATCCTGATCAAGGTGCCTCAAGGTTCTTTTACTTGCGAACAACGGGCACTGCTGTGCGAAGAGATTACGAAAGTGGCCATCGCGGTCGAGCAAATCGGCGACGATCCACGTCAACGGGGCCTGTGCTGGACTCTCATTGACGAAGTGGCTTCTGGCTCCTGGACATGCGGCGCAGTGGATATCAGCGCTCAAGCCATCCCCTGCATTGTGCAGGTTAAGGTTCCCGGCGGTGTGCTGAATGAGGCCATGCGAAGCGACTATGTGCAGCGTTTGCATCAAGCAGTAACCCGGTCGCAAGCAGCGGACGACCTGCGGATCATCATGACTTCGATCATCCTTGATGAAGTCAGAGATGGCTTCTGGGCAGCCAACGGAGCGATTTGGCATTTGGCCGATTTCATTCAGGCGGCTGGGTACCGACATCTGCAAGGGCAGGCGGAGCAGTAAGGTATTACAGCTCGCAGGACATTTGTCGCACCACTGCGAGTGGTTGCTATAGGGCGTTTTCAGTCGGTCGCGGCCGGCTGAAAACGGCCATTTCCGGTCAACCGTGACAGATACGCCAGCAGGCCTTGCTGCGGCTCCAGATTTTTGCCTGGAGTGGGGGACGAGCATATCGGATTAACATTCCAACATTCTCAATGTCACATCTATCACATTTCATGTCGCAGATAATTGAGAACCTGCGACAGACTCACGTGATGTCACAAAGCCTTTACTGTCAAGCCCGAGTGAGTCGTCGCATAACTTAGAAGTTATGCGACAGTTTTTTAACGCCGCTACACCAGTATCAAAGCGCAAGGTCAATCGTAAAAAGTGAACTCACTCATCTTGAACGCTGCGCCCACGGCCACCCCTAAATTCATACGTTCGTTAGTCATCATCAGCCATATGACCATGCGAGGGGTGTATTGCCGCTTACCTCACGTAAATTCCCGAGACGGCTCCCCATTAATATGTATGGCTTGAGTGAGGCAGTAGCCGCGATTTCTGACTGCGCGAAAGAGATGCCGTCCTCCTGCGTTTTTCTTGAATTTTATTTGCAGTCTACTCAAACTCATCTCCAGGCCGCGATAGAGCTCAGGATCTCTCCCAATACTGCTAATTAGCTCTGCTCTACTGATTACGCGTTCCTCCTTGAGGAGCATGTTTTTTACAATGATGCCCTCAATATTTGTTAAGTGTATTTGAATGGCGTCGTCGAATAAGATTCGATTATTTATATCGAGCTTCCAGCATTGAGGGTGTTGAAGTGATGTCTCTGCAAGTTTTGTCATGGTTTCTGATTATAAAATTCATGAATGCAACAAAAAACAAATCGCAAAAACATTACTTATTTTTGTCTTCCGCAATGTAGTTCTAGGGGGCGTATTTTTAAGTGTGAGTTCTATTAAGGTGAGTGCACGGTAGGTCGTGGGCTTTCAGTAATATATTTGTAGGCTGGGCATTAAGCGCTTACTAATAGAATTGGTTTTTTAAAACTCTTAATTATCCAGATTCAACGTTGAAGCAGGTAATCGTAGGATGTATCGATCAGCCGTGGCTTGATCGACCGGTCACTCATTGTCTCTTCTCCATTCGTGGGAAATGCGTGGATTTCTCCATAGGTGTTTCGCACCCGTGAGAGCCCTGGGCTTGCTGCGCAGGCTTGAGGAGGAGTTTATAGACGGGGCGCGCGCCAGCCTTTCATTTGGCGACAGCGCTTTTTCATTTCATGACAAACCATAACCTTTGGTTGATCTTACAATGCACATAGCATTGTTTGAGTCAGTTTTTGCGTGGTGGTCATGCCCCTCTCCAGACGTACCAATATGTCGTCAGTGGTGTGCAAATTCGCGGGCGGGGTCTGAGAGTACGAAATCCTGAGGGGTCAGCTTTGGGCCATTCTCTGCCGGTCATGTCCGCGAAACGTGCTGGTCAAATCCGTTGCAAATGACTGGTCAGGCCGAATGTAAATGGGTGGGCAAGTCTGTGCAATTACTCAGAGAACGCGCCAAGGGCTTTGGGGGCATTCGGCGAAATGATTTGTTACCTGGGTACCATTTTTCACCCATTTGGGGCGCACTGGGCCATTTCGTAGCGCACGGTGAGTACCACGCTGATCTATAGATCAGCGTCTCTTGAGTCGAAAATCCTTTCCAATTAAGCGCTTGAAGCAGTGCTACGCAGCCTGGCACGGTTTCTGCATTTTTGAATCCGTGGATAATTGGATACAAAACTGCAAAAGGTGACTTTATGCAATTCGCTCCCGCTTACATTGAGCGTCAGCCCCTGACCGCCGAGGAGGAGGCTTACAACTTTCTGCTGGAAGCGATCTGTGGCGGTCGTTACCGCAAAGGCGACCGGTTGATCGCCGAGGACATCGCCACTGAGATCGGCATGAGCCGCATGCCGGTGCGCGAAGCCTTCCGACGCCTCGATGCTCAAGGCCTGGTGACCTTGCGGCCTAACCGCGGGGCGATAGTCAGCGGCCTGAACATCGACGAACTGCACGAAGTCTTCGAGATGCGCAGTGCCCTCGAGGGCCTGGCCATCCGCGTCGCCGTGGCCAAGATCGGTGAGCGTCAGCTGGCGGCTCTGGAACGCATGCTGGACGAGATGGATGACTACCGCGACGAAAGCGCGGAATGGGTCAGCCGTCATCGGGCTTTCCATGAATACCTGTGCAGCCTCAGCGGCCGTCCGCGTTTGATGAAGCAAATCTCGGCCCTGTACTCGTTGATCGAGGCGCCCATGCGCCTGTGGCTGCAACACGGTGAAAAGCCCTTGAGTGCCCGCCAGGAACACGCGGTGATCCTTGATGCCATTCGCTCAGGCGATGCCGACCAGGCCGAGTCGGTGGTGCGTCAGCACATCGAGGGCACAGTGCCGGCGCTGATTCAGTTCCTGCAATCGGAAAAATAGAATCGGGCTCGAGCCCGACCGTGTGTTGACTTTGAGTACTGCCCCGTTACTAAACAACTGGAGTGTCTGGTCATGCATAAACGCCGTGTGTTGCTTGCTGCTGTATCCCTGGGACTCTGCGCACAGTGGGCGTTCGCCACACCCCAAGTGCCGGAACGACTGCAAAAGGCCGAAAAACTCACGTATTGCTCTGGCATGGACTCGCCACCCTTGGTGTCTTTCGATGAGGCGCAAAAACCCAGGGGCCTGACTGTCGATCTGGGGCTGGAAATCGCCAAACGGCTCGGAGACAAACCGGTGCAATGGCGGGTCATTCCATTCTCCGGGTTGCTGCCGGCATTGCTCGCCCAGCAGTGCGACATGATCGTTGATCAGCTGTTCGACAAGCCCGAACGCCGGGAAGTGATCGACATCGTCAACTACATGTATTCCAGCCAGTCAGTGGTCGTTCCCAAAGGCAATCCCAAGGGCATCAAAACCCTGGATGGACTGTCTGGGCACAAGGTGGCAGTGCTCAATGGCTCCACGATCAAAACCTTGTTGGACGCCGAGAACGAAAAGCTCACCAAGGCCGGCAAGACACCGATGAAACTGGTGGTTTACAACAGTGACACTGACGCCTTCCAGGCGCTGCGTATCAGTCAGGTGGACGCTTACGGCACCACCGTAGAAACAGCAGGTTACTACGCCGCAATGGCGCCTGATTTATTCGAGGAGGGGGTGCCAGCCTTCAGCCGGATTCTCACGGGTTTAGGGACCCGCAAGGATGATTCCCAGCTCACCACCGCAGTACAGCAGATCATCAGTGACATGCGCAGTGACGGCAGTTATGTGCAGTTGTTGAGCAAATGGCATGTTTCCAGCGACACACTCGACTGAGGCGAGCGCTCGATGAATTTCAATTGGGATGTGTTCTGGCAATACCTTTTGCAGCCCAGCGGGGTGTACCTCACTGGGCTCTGGTTGACCTGCCTGATCAGTGTGCTGGCAATGGTGTTGGGCTGCGTGCTTGGGCTGGCAGCGGCGCTGATGCGTCTGTCGCGCAACCCGTTGCTCAACCTGCCGGTACGGTTCTATGTGTGGCTGATGCGCGGCACTCCGCTGTTGGTGCAAATCGTTTTTCTCTATACCGCATTGGCGGCCGGCGGCATCTTCCGTTTCGAGGACGTGGAACTGTTTGGTTTGGTGGTGCCGGGCAATATTCAGGCAGCGATCATCGCCCTGGGCCTGAACGAAGGTGCCTACATGGCCGAGATCATTCGTGCCGGGATCGGCGCTGTCGACAAGGGACAGTATGAGGCTGGGCGTTCGCTGGGCATGACCTTCGCCAAACTGATGCGGCGTATCGTTTTGCCTCAGGCGTTCCGGGTCATCGTTCCGCCGTTGGGCAACGAATTCAACGTGATGCTCAAGAATACGACGCTGGTCAGCGTGATTGGCGTGCAGGAGTTGCTGCTGAGTACGCAAATGGTCACGTCGGCGACATTCCGGGTATTTGAACTGTACCTGGTGGTGGCGATTTATTTCCTGCTGCTGACCACCCTCTGGGGTTTCTTCCAGCGTTGGCTGGAAGCGCGTTTCGGACAGTCCGATCGACCCGCACCGCCAGCGGCCGGCAGTCGCATGTTTGGCCGCGGCACGCTCAAATTGCTGAGAGGGCGTTAAGCATGGCGCACAAAAGTGAAGAACTGATTATCGAGGCCCTGGACATTCATAAGTCTTTTGGCGACCTGGAGATTCTCAAGGGGATTTCCTTGCAGGTGCGGCGCGGTGAAGTGGTGGTGTTGATCGGTGCATCGGGTTCAGGCAAGACCACCTTCATTCGCTGCATTAATCTGCTGGAGGACATTCAAGGCGGGCGCATACGCGTCAACGGTCGCTCCATGGGGTATCGCGAGCGCGCCGACGGCAGCCTGGTGCGCGACTCCGAGCGCAACATCGCTCGCCAGCGTCGGGACATCGGCATGGTCTTTCAACGTTTCAATCTGTTCCCCCACATGACCGCGCTGGAAAACATCATTGAGGCACCGATCCAGGTGCTCGGCGTGCCACGCGCCGAAGCGTTGGAACAGGCCCGGGCCTTGCTCGCCCGGGTCGGCCTGGCGGACAAGGCCATGCATTACCCGTCGATGTTGTCCGGTGGACAGCAGCAGCGCGTGGCAATCGCCCGGGCGTTGGCGATGAAACCTCAAGCCATGCTGTTCGACGAGCCCACCAGCGCCCTGGATCCGGAAACCGTCGGCGAGGTCCTGCAGGTGATGAAGCAGTTGGCCGATGACGGCATGACCATGGTAGTGGTCACCCATGAAATGGGTTTTGCCCGGGAAGTCGCTGATCGCGTGGTGGTTCTCGATCAGGGCGAACTGATTGAGCAGGGTCCGCCGGAGCAGATCTTCAGTCGACCGACACACCCGCGAACTCGGGCCTTTCTCAGTCGCGTGCTGTGACCTTCTCAGTCAGGGTTTTTTACCCGGCAATGGAACCGGATACCTGCGGCCATTGAATCTTTGTTTGGAAGAGCTTTTGCCATGTTGAAATTTTCTGCCCACGAATATCCCTATCCGTCGCAACGTCAGAGTGTGTTTGCCCGCCGTGGCATGGTCGCGGCTTCACAGCCACTGGCCGCCGAGGCCGGCATCGAAATCATGCGCAACGGCGGCAATGCCATTGATGCCGCGATCGCTACAGCGGCGGCGCTAACGGTAGTTGAACCCACCGGCTGCGGCTTGGGCGGCGACGCCTTTGCTCTGGTCTGGAGCAAAGGCCAATTGCACGGACTGAACGGCAACGGCCAAGCGCCGGCGGCACTGACGATCGATGCAGTCAAGGCGTGTGGTCACGAGCGGATGCCGCTTTATGGCTGGACGCCGGTCACGGTGCCCGGTTGTCCTTCGGCCTGGGCGGAGTTGTCCAGACGGTTCGGCAAGCTGCCCTTTGCCGAGTTGCTGCAGCCCGCGATCAGTCTGGCCCGGGAGGGCTTCCCAGTGTCGCCGGTGGTCGCCCGACAATGGCAGACTGCTGTGGATGAATTCAGCCCCCATCGAGACCCGGTGCTAGACGCCTGGTTCGACACGTTCCTGATTGATGGCCGTGCGCCAAAGGCCGGTGAATTATTCCGCAACCCGGCGCAAGCCCGAACGCTGGAAGAACTGGCGGACAGCGCTTGCGAAAGCCTCTATCGCGGCGCTCTGGCTCAGCGGCTGGATGCCCATTCCCGCGCCACCGGCGGCTACCTGCGAGCCAGCGACCTGCAGGACTATCGCGCCCAATGGGTGGACCCGATCAGCATCAATTACCGCGGCTACGATGTGTGGGAAATCCCTCCAAGCGGGCAAGGATTGGTGGCCCTGATGACCCTGAAAATCCTTCAGGGTTTCGACTTCGATCACCGAGACAGCCAGCAGACCTGGCATCGTCAATTGGAAGCCATGAAGCTGGCCTACAGCGATGGCCTGCATTACATCACCGATCCGCTGCACATGCGTGTGGCGGTGGCTGATCTTCTCAGCGACACCTATAGCAGCCAACGCCGTGAACAGATCGTTGATCAGGCTCAGCAACCTGATCCCGGCGATCCTCACGCCAGCGGTACGGTGTACCTGGCCACGGCAGATGCGCAGGGCAATATGGTGTCCTTCATCCAGAGTAACTACCACGGCTTCGGTTCTGGCGTGGTGCTGCCAGACAGCGGCATCGCCTTGCAGAACCGTGGGCAGGAATTCAGTCTCGACCCTGACCACGCCAACTGCCTGGCACCGGGCAAAAAGACCTTCCACACCATCATTCCTGGCTTCATCAGTAAAGGTGACGCGCCGGTGGGACCGTTCGGCGTCATGGGTGGCTACATGCAGCCCCAAGGCCATGTGCAGATGGTCATGAACCTGGTGGATTTTGGTCTCAATCCTCAAGCTGCGCTGGATGCACCGCGATGGCAATGGCTGGGAGGCATGAAAGTCGGCATCGAGCAGGGGGCGTCGAGGGACTTGGCCGCTTCGCTGGCCCGGCGCGGACATAAGGTTCAGGTCGATTGCGACCTGATCAACTATGGCCGAGGGCAGATCATCATCCGCGACCCGGACACCGGTGTGTTGTGCGGCGGCACCGAGCCGCGGGCCGATTCCCATATTGCTGTGTGGTAACGGGTAGCTGAAAACAAACGAAGACGACTCGGTCTCTTCTGCGTGAGAAATACGCTGTGCATCCGTGCGCGGAACTGATGCACAGCGTGGCCTCGCGTGTTCTCTAGCCTTCTTCGACTGGACGTGGTTGGGGCGCGGTAGGTTCAGTGGAGATTGCTGGGGCTTAGAGGGGCTGCTCGCTCGCATCCCCAGAAACGACAAAGCCCTGAAAACACTTCAAAACCACTGATTGCTAAAGCAATCAGGATCCGAAAGTAGCTCACTCGGTCGAAGGGACGGATGCTTTGCTGCCCAAGCGGATCAGCTCATTGGAAAAACACAGGCCGACGATGATCAGTACCGCTCCTGCGTACAGGCTTTCGCGCGGTACTTCATTGAGCACCACAAACGCCAGCAGCGCGGCGAACAACGGCTCGGTCAGCATTGCATTGATGACGATCCCTGTCGCTGATTTGTCGTTCGATAGAATGCCGCCCCATATCGATGGGACGTTTACTCCCATGCATCGCCGTGAAGGAGTGCTGAAGCGGATGGTTGAGGTGATTGCGGGTGGCGAGAAAAACGACTTTGGCCTTGGCAATCATCGGAATATGCTCGGCGAGCTCGATAAATCAAGTCAAGGCCTTGAAGGTAGTCAGATACGGCAACAGCGTTAAGCCACTTACTCCTTCCGGGCAGATTCCGGAGCAGGGATAATGCGCCTTTCCCACCAATCGGGTGAATCAATCGCCCAGCACAAGCAGCCGCCTGGACTCGGCTGCCACCACTACAGGAAGGAGCTTTTACATGTCATACCGGCTTGCCATTTTCGACTTTGACGGCACGCTCGCTGATTCCTTTCCGTTCTTTGTTTCAGTGTTCAACCAGGTCGCTGACAGGCACGCATTCAGTCGAATTCACCCGCAAGAGTTGGACGGTTTGCGCAAGCAGGGGGCTCGGGAGATCATGGCTCATATCGGAATGCCTCGCTGGAAGTTGCCTCTGGTGGCGCGAACCTTCATGAGCTTGATGAAGAAACATCGAAGCTCGATCCCACTGTTCAATAACATTGCAAATACCCTCGCCCATCTTGACGAGAGAGGACTGATTCTGGCGGTGGTATCTTCTAACTCCCAAGAAAATATCAAGCAAATTTTGGGCTCCAGCTGTCAACATATCCGGGCCTTCGAGTGCGGCGCCTCCATTTTCGGCAAGGCGTCTCGCTTGCGCCGGGTCATGCGCAAATTCGACGTGGCGCAAGAGGAAGTTATCTACATCGGCGACCAACCTACGGATGGTGAAGCAGCTGCGACTGCCGGTATCGCCTTTGGTGCGGTCGCCTGGGGGTATGGAGCATATGATGCATTCCACAGTCTTCAGTCCCATGAGTGGTTCGCCGATGTGAGCGAATTACGGCGACTGGCAGGAAGTGATACGCACCTTGAGTCATCCGCAAGTTTATAGGCTTGACCATTGAGTGGCGATTTCAGTCGATTTCAACAATCAGCCTCTGGCCGAAAGCTGTCAGTGGTGAGGGGAAACTTTCGACCCAAGGCAGCCGTTGAGACCTATGTGTTGTCGCTTTATGTTATTCGTTTTCATGGAGGATTCTGACTGATGGCACGCGTGGGATTGATACTGACACCCGGTTTTGCGGACTGGGAATATGCTTTCATTGCAGGAACTGCATCCCCGTTCTACGGGATCGACGTTAGGTTTTTCGCCTCTACTACGGGACAGTTCCGCTCGCAGGGTGGATTGGCAGTAACTGTGAATTGCAGCTTGCAACAATGCCTGGACTGGAAACCGGACGTTGTTGTCGTCATCGGTGGAATGATCTGGGAACGTGCAGATGCACCGGATATTCGGGACTTTCTTCATACTAGTCGTTCAAGTGGCGCGACAATTGCCGGTATCTGTGGGGGAACGCTGGCACTTGCGAGAGCCGGGCTTCTCGACACGGTTTCTCATACCTCGAACAGCGCTGACTTTTTACAACAGAATGCCGCAGGTTATGAAGGGTCCTCGCTTTATCGACGCAGTCCAGTAGCTGTGGTTGCTGACCGCATCATAACTGCGCCAGGTCCTGCTCCCGTTAGCTTTACCTGCGCAGTGTTCGAAGCTGCCGGGTTATCTTCAGAGATCATTTCTCAGTTCAGGTCAATGTTGGCAGCAGAACACGGGTGACCGCTTCGTCCTGAAAAAACAGCCAACCAGGTGATGTGCTCGAGTGTCCGCTCTTGGCCGATTCTGTTGAAAAAGTCGGCTTCGGTTTCCACGGCAGAAAAGTACGTGCCTGAGATTTAAATCTGTGTTTTGGGCAGAAGGTTCAGGACTCGGATTTCAATCTCGGACGCGTACTTTTCTGATGCGCAAACCAAGGCCGACTTTTTCAACAGAATCGGCCCGAAAGCTTCAAAAAAATGCCCGGACTTAGCCGGGCTCGTTAAAAAAAATTCAGCGCGAATCCACCTCTTTCGCGATCTCGACGGATGATTTTTCCCTGCGCCTCTGAAGCCAGCTATAGAACGCATGTACCGGATGGAGGACGGCGGTAAGCACGCCAAGCAGCAGGATGATGAAAATGATGATCAGCGGGATGCTTTCGTGCGAGAACATGGTGGGTTACTCCTGTATTCACTATGTCGGAACCCACAGGCTAGACGCATAGAACAATGTTTTTGATGAACGTATATTCATCCTCGGGTTCGTCAATTGTGCTACGGAGAGAGTCGCCAAACTGATTATGAATGTGCTTTGTACGGTGGCTGTGGCGAGGCCGAGATCTACTGCTTAAGCATCAAACTGCGCCATAGGATCACAGTTGGTGCTACAGGCACGACGTCCGTTTGCTGCGCTTCCGGTTTCGGCAACTCTAGTGTCGTCAACTCGCTCAGCCCGGATGAAGAATGCTGGCGTGCTAAAAGTTTGTCGGGCTCTTCGGTCGACTCATCGATAGGCGGCTTAGTCATTTGATCGAAACAACGACCTTGCCTTTGGCTCGTCCCTGCTCGACATACTTCAACGCCTCTGCCGTTGATTCAAAGGGGAAGGCGCGGTCAATCACCGGTTTGATGATGCGGGCCTCGATGAGCGCGGTTATTTGTTGCAGTTGGGCGCCGTTGGCCCGCATGAATACAAACCTGTAGCTGACGTCTTGCTTGCGGGCCTTGCGCCGAATACCGAGGCTCAGCAGGCGCATGATTTGCTTCAATGGCCAGGACAAATCTTGCTCCTGTGCGAACTGCGCAGTGGGTGGCCCAGAGATGGAAATGAGCTGGCCACCTGGCTTGAGCACCTTGAGTGACTTCTCCAGGACATCGGCGCCGAGACTGTTCAACACTACGTCGTAGTCGTGCAAGACACTTTCGAAGTTCTGCTGTTTGTAGTCGATCACCAAATCGGCCCCCAATGCCTTCACCCATTCGACATTCGCAGTGCTGGTGGTTGTAGCGACAAACGCACCGAGGTGTTTGGCGAGCTGGATGGCGAGGGTGCCGACGCCGCCGGAGCCGGCGTGAATCAGCACTTTCTGACCCTTTTTCAGTTGGGCGGTTTCGACCAGCACTTGCCAGGCGGTCAGTGCAACCAAGGGGAGGGACGCGGCTTGTGCCATGCTGGTATTGGCAGGTTTCAGGGCGATCGCGTTCTCGTTCACGGCGATCAATTCGGCGAACGTGCCGATCCGCGCTTCCGGTGGGCGAGCGTACACTTCGTCTCCCGGTTTGAAGCGTGTCACCTTCGAGCCCACCTCAATCACGACGCCTGCCAGATCGTTACCCAGGATCAACGGAAATGAGTAGGGCAGGATCAGCTTGAATTCGCCTTTGCTGATCTTCGAATCCAGCACGTTGACACTGCTGGCGTGTACCTCGATCAAGGCGTCGTGGGCACCCACTGCGGGGGCGGGCGCTTCGCCAATCCGCCCGGGGTTCTTGCCATAGCGATCAATTAGAAATGCTTTCATCGTGGTGCAGCTCTTTTCGGTTGTAAGGAGGGTAGCCGGTGTGTTGCGGCGTTGCTGCGCCGTGTTGTCAGGCATCGAGGAACGCCTGCGCCTTGGCCACAAAGTCAACGTGGTGTTGGAAAATACCGCCGTGCCCGGCATCCTCATAAATCACCAGTTGTGCGTTGGGGATACGCTTTGCCAGTGCACTCGAGTTAACGCTGGGCACCATGATGTCGTTGTCGCCGTTGACGATCAGCGTCGGCGTCCGCAAGCGTCTGAGGTCTTGTGGCGCCTGTTTGCCCCACGCAGTGATGGCTTTCAACTGCCGCAGGAAAGCGCTGGGCGTCGGGCCTTTGTCGCGATTTTTTTTGCGTGCTTTCAGGCGTTGTAAATACTGCGAGGCGGATCGACGACCATTGGGCGTCGAAGTAAAGAACAGGTAGAACTTCGGATCGCGCCAGGTCAGCAAGCCTTTGAGCATCAATGGCCATGTCACCGAGCCGACCTTGTCGATACCGCTGCCGCCGGCTGGTCCGGTGCCGGTCAGAATCAAACGCCGCACCAAATCAGGCGCCTTCAGGGCGATGTCCTGAGCGACGAAGCCGCCGAGGGAGAAACCGAGCACATCAACGGTTTCCAACCCCAGCGCATGAATCAGCTGGATGGCATCGTCAGCCATTTCGCCGACGGTCAGTGGTGCGCTTCCGCCAGAGCCGCCGATGCCGCGATAGTCGGTGGTAATGACGCGTCTGGTTTGTGCAAGGCCATCGATGATCGCGGGGTCGAAGTTGTCCAGCACCGCGCCCCAATGGTTGAACAGTACGAGGGGCACACCGGTTGCTTGGCCGGTATCGCGATAGGCAAAGGGAATGCCGTTGACCGTGATCGACTGGTTCGTCGCGTTGATGAACGACGTCTGTGAACCCGAGGGCGTACTTGTCTGCGTTGAATTCATTGCTACTCCGGACAGTGGCCGGGTTCGATGCAGTGCCTTGCGCCTGCATCGAATCCGGCGCGGATACTCGCTACCAAAAGATCACGGTTGGGTCTGGTAGCGCTGGGCGACTGCAGACTGGCGGATTTGCCCCAGCAGGCCCTGACGTGCTCTCTGCAGCTCATCCCAGCGTTCCGCTTCGTGCAGCGGCGGGATGGTCACCGGTTCACGACGATCAAAACCGACTAGGGCGGCATCCACCAGATCGCCCACTTCCATGATTTCGCTCAAGGTGTTGATGTCGACGCCGGAGCGATCCCAGATCTCCGTGCGGGTGGCGGCGGGCAGCACGGCCTGCACGTAGACGCCCTGAGGCGAAAGTTCCAGGCTCAGGCCCTGGGAAAGGAACAGCACAAATGCCTTGGTCGCACCGTAGACTGTCATGCCGAACTCCGGCGCGAGACCTACCACCGAACCGATGTTGATGATCGCGCCGTCGCCTGCCTTGGCCAGGCGTGGGGCGATGGCGCTGGCGAGCCGCACCAGCGCCGTGGTGTTGAGGGCGACCAGTTGCGCAACGCTGTCGGTGCTCTGGTCGATGAAGTTACCGGACAGCGCGGCGCCGGCGTTATTGACGAGGATGCCGATGCGGGCGTCGTCGCGCAGGCGGCTTTCAACGGTTGTCAGATCGCTGAGTTGGGTCAGGTCCGCCGCAATGACATCGACGGCGACGTCGTGTTCGCTGCGCAAGCGCGCTGCAAGTGCATCCAGGCGCGCCTGATCGCGGGCGACCAGTACCAGATCGTGGCCGCGTTGCGCGAAGCGCTCGGCGTAGACCGCGCCAATGCCGGTGGAGGCGCCAGTGATGAGAACAGTAGGGCGAGTGCTCATGGGTTATCTCTCTTTCAGGATGTGAGAAACAGAAAGCGCGATCACTGATGGCTCAGCTTGCGATAGCGCTCGATTCAGCCAGCGTCGGGTAGTCGATGTAGCCAGCCGCACCGCCGCCATAGAGGGTGGCGGGATTGAACGCGGACAACGGCGCGCCACGTTTGAGGCGCTCCACCAGATCCGGATTGCCAATGAACGGGCGACCGAAGGCGATCAGGTCAGCCTGGTCTTCAGCGAGTTTCGAAGTCGCCAGGTCCAGGTCATAGCCGTTGTTGGCGATGTAGGTGTTTTTGAAGCGCTGGCGCAGGGCGCCGAAATCGAAGGGCGCCACGTCGCGCGGGCCACCGGTCGCGCCTTCGACCACGTGCAGATAAACCACGTCGAGGGCGTCGAGTTGTTCAACGACGTAATCGAATTGCGCCTGCGGATCGCTGCTGGATACGCCATTGGCCGGCGAAACCGGAGACAGGCGCACACCGGTGCGATCCGCGCCGATTTCATTAACGACCGCCGCCGTCACTTCGAGCAACAGGCGCGCACGATTCTCAATCGAACCGCCGTAAGCGTCGGTACGCAGATTGGCGCTGTCCTTGAGGAATTGATCCAGCAAATAGCCGTTTGCACCGTGAATCTCCACACCATCGAACCCGGCGGCGACCGCGTTTGCCGCGGCCTGGCGGAAATCGGAGACGATCCCCGGCAGTTCGCTGATATCTA